>JGI20166J26741_11773029_pt1 | contig 10348 bp, 9 predicted proteins | sample TergutCu122P5_FD_26741 | JGI IMG/M metagenome (IMG submission 26741) | reverse complement strand
TGTTTCGGACGCCCTTTGCGTCCATCTTCAGGAGCACTATAAACTGTGATAGCAGCCACTGGTGTTTGTCATGAGTTGGGTTGGAATAAATCCTGTGTAGGTGTCAAGGTCGGTGAGCACTGTACTATTTCCATAGCCAAAATGTAAAAATCCCATATACTGCTTCCACACTCCCTTATGTTCACTCTTCTTTTCATTTTCTACAGCTCTTCGTTTACTACTTAGTGTTCTTATTTTTCTATGTACATTTTATTCATCTACTTTATTCATTTTTGTTTTATTGTTATTTATTTCATATGCATATCTTAAATTTTTCCCCTTTACATTCCACCTTCTACCTCCGTTTGTACTTTCCACTTCTACAGCCATGGGCCATATGATACCCTTACACCCATCCCATGATCTGGTCTCAGATCAAGTCCACACCCCCTGTCCCACTTAAATGACTGTTCTCTGCTCTGGTTAAGTCATCCATGCCCATGATGCAGACAGCAGTGTTCTCTGGAATGTCAATACACATCCACTAGACTACACAGTGACACATATCAGATGGCAGTAGTCTTCACTGCAACTGTCATGCACTCCTCAAATCCTGCAGCCAGCATACAACTTACCGAAGGTTTCCTTGATGGAAAGTTTATCACAGATCTGATCACTGTAGCGCGTTAAGTGATCCAGGGCTTCCTTCAGCGCTCCTGACTCTTGTATAACCATATTCTGGTACAGCAACAGTTCACTATGCTCATAGTCGAAAGAGCTCTTCTGAAAAGCAACAAAGCTAATCAAGCCTTGACTGCCCCAACTATGATCACAAGTTGTAATCTTAAAATAACAACTGTAACTCCACAACATTATTTATACGAAAGTAAGTGAATAATTTTGACTCTACAACATCGGTGCCTGGTCAACCAGTGAATAAATTTTGTACAATGGCATCCAGTATTTACATTAAATTACTGCAATTTTTCCACCCTTACATACAACAATGTGTTATCAGTTCACATGCACCTAGCAGAAAGCACCAGAAAACCATAAGTTTCACACATCACTCCAGAATGTTTGGTCTTCCTTATGGGACTGACTTCAAGCCATCACTCTGTTATCTTATTCCACTCTCACACTCCCAAATACAGTATACATGCAACACTCTAAACTTTGACAACGTAATTATTAGATATACTGTGCTTACCAACTGTGTTTTACGAAATTCCTCTAATATCCTCAATGCAGTATCATGATCTTGAAGGAGGTGATATGCCATTCCAAAGCCAATCCACGATGCACGTTGCGTTGGACGTAGCATAAAAAGTTGGTATCTAGTATCCTGGGTTGACAATAGAACAATTTTACAACATTAAGGCAGTGGAAATTCAAGAATAATTCTTCTAATTTGTTATACCGTATAAACTACATTGCTACTGTGCCCAGATTGGATACACTGTAATCATACAATCAAACAATTTGACAAAACAAACAAAAAAAATGAGATCACAACAGCACAAACAAATCTGGAATGGCAATTACTCTTTGCAATTACAGAACACTGTACGTGAAGAACCAGGGCATACATACAGAAATTGGCTTTTGTTAATATTCTTGGTAAATGTGTACAAATGCATCTGAATTCAGATTTCATTTCAACTATTGGACATGACATAGCCATTCTAGCTTGTCTAAAACCCTCTGACCAGTCACTGACTGGGGGGGTTCATGTATGAGATGACATGGGGGGATAAACAGAACTGGGTTTCATGTATAGACACTACTTCAACCACAAGCCACATGGTTACCACACTCTAAAAGACACAATAAACAACTGTAAGTTCCTGTGTTAACAAAGGTTAACACTGTATACGTTAAAGACCTCAGATCCTTCACAATAAATGTAACACAAATTAGCCTTACCCTGTACCCTTCCAAATCTCGCATCTGAATCTGTAAGAGGGATAAATCCCTCAATATTTGTATGTTGTCTTTTTCCCATTTCAGTGCATTCCGATAGCACTTGATGGCTTCGTCATACTTCTTATCAGAACGCTGTAGTAAACCATATACGTGCCAACAGACATGTGATTTGAGGTCATTGCGTAAGCCACGTCTCACATACTCATATGCTTCTTCTTTACGGCCCAAGCAGTTGAGTGTTAAACCCTTCATGGCAAGGGTTTCTAGAAAAAAATGTCATAAATGAAAACAATTAATTAGCTTGTCATCAATGTTTGCTTCTAAGAACTATACTATAGCAAGTTTAAAAGCCAGCAGTCAACACTGAGAATATTTCACTCCATTCATTCCAATTGCTGCATCAGGATCCCCTACCCACTGAAACCATACCATTCTTATATTACAACTGATAAATGAATAGCATCCACTTATTCTCACATGTACAAGGTAAAGGTAAAGAAGTCCGGTTACAGGCCTGGAATGGCCCAGAGGGTTCCAGGAAGTTAAGGTTCCTAGATTTCATCACAATGGCACAGGATGGTGGTAAGGTTGTCAGCCTTACGCACCGGCCGCCTTTAACCCCAGGAAATACACCTAGGTCTCATTTCTGTTAGAGGCTGAGTCGACCCCAGGCCCATAGTGCGACCGGAAGGATTATGTCACTTTCCAATGAAACCATCGGGAATCGAACCCGCGACCTACCGGTTTGTAGCGTAGTGCCTTAACCACTACAATGGTTCAGCATTGCCATTACAAACACAGATAATACACAGCAAACAAAAATAACAAATACAGAATTATTTCAATACGCCGGAATAAATAATTCAACTAAGTAAGATTTAGAAACAACACACTTCTTACTTAATGAGCTTACTCACCTCCATGCTCTGCATACTTTGGATTGGAAAGGATTTGTTTTGCAAATTTTAAGCCATTTTTGTATTGCTTTTGTTCGTAACATTTCTGAAATAAAGAAGGTGCGATTTTTATGCATCACAGTGAGTCAATTTTTCATTAAATGCATACGCAACAAAATAAACTACGAATTACGTGCAAATAGTCAGGTAGTTATTTAAAGCACCCCCCAAGTGCATGCAGATACCAAGACAAATTGGGATGTGTTACGAGTATAAAAAACGTTCATCTTTCTCAGATACATTTTCAGATGCATTACGAAACAGGAACTTAGGTTAGGTGTGTTTGTTAATCATGAACTTTGTATGAATTTACGCGAGCTTTAGAATATAAACCATATATCCACATGCACGCGATTACATTACAGTGCTAGTAAGACTACAAACAAAATTTTCTCCGCGTTACATTCACCATGGTTTATAAGCTATGTACATAGAGTTCGGAAAGTTCATAGTAATCGTTTGGGTCTGCCCAAACCCTTTCATTGGTTGACGTCTGGGTGCGGATTATTTCTGTACATACAACATAGTAACGCTTACCAGTATCCGTTTAAAAAGTGCATTTTCTTTCGGTGGTAAAGGATTACTTGACGGCATCCTTAAATTTTAACAAAATCCGGTAAATCTTATTTTTCTTCACTAAACCTCGTGGCCCCAATCCAAGATGGCGTTGAAGATCACGTGATCGGAAAATCTTCCTAGGCGAATAATTGACAGGATGTCACAGCATATTTAGCGCGATAAATAAATTGTGTCAGACGCCCCTAGGTAATTCGGCCCTTACCGTTGCACGTTTTTTGAGATCGTGGCTCGAACGAATACCGTAACTGTAACACGGCGAAAGACTAAAATATCGCTTAAGGGTTTGGGTATAAAATATCCATACTTAAATGTCTTCTAAGAAATTCACAACAGGCACACCTGTTCCAGACTAGTTAATTCTTAATTATAATGAATTTAACATTAGGTACAAGGTAGCTGGGCCCCAGCTGTAATGGAGAACATAAAAATCTCTTCTGCGAATACAGCCCCACTTATTTAACCCATTTTAGTAACTGACACATAAAGGTCACGGTTTACTTAACATAATAGAACCTGTTCCAAAGGATTTCCATTTGGATTTATAATCACTATGCACATAACATACTTCTCAGTGTCCTTCATGTAAAAATAGTTCACAAGTGACGGAAATTTAGAATGAATAAAATATGTTGAAGGAAATTACTTGATCCTACCAGGCCAGAATAGGACATCTAAAACAGTGAAAAGTTCTTTAACAAATTAATACCACTTGACCAAGAACTGTGTGATTTTAGTTACAGGCAAAGTATTTGTCTAGACGTGCTAGCATTCAGATTTGTCAAGGAATGTGGGGATGACATTTTATTTGACAAAACAAAACTTAAAAAAAAAACAGGCTATTTCAAACCATTTCATTTAATCATTATATTTTATGATTTATTTTTATCCTGCAAAGTATCACGTTTAGTGTCAAATTTTAGTGTGAAATGGATGTTACTAGTAAGGTATATGTTACAGCTAAGCATGATATGTCAAATTGTATGAAAATATTTTATCTCACCTGTAGCAAATTATTATTAGGCATTATTGATTGCTATTGCTATAGGCTCTTGGTTATGTCTGTTACCTACCTGCATCATCTTTTCAGCGGTACTGGATTGTTTTGGACAGGGATGATCTGAATGACAAACTTTTAATATGGTCTGTCACTTGCATTCTTTAACATCAAATTACATACCTTACACTAGATCAAGTACACTTTCACATTCAAGGTTTTGATAGGAGCAGCAACTAGATTTCCTGCTGTAACATGCTTTATAGCAGACTGTATCAGTCAAAAAGCAGTTTCTGTTACTCCTGATTAACAGTGATAAAATGGATCTGCAGGAGAATTCACATTCTCCTGAGGACCAGAAGTTCTGTTTGTCACATGCAAGGGTTCAAATCAGCAGGAACCATATATCTCACTAGGAACAGAATGCCAAGACCATGCAATTATGCCACATTTCTCATACCACAGGAGGACAGGATAGTTTTCAAAGTGAACAAATATTTATAATCTAAAGCTTTCATGGCATCTGAATTCAATAAAACTCTCAGGCTAGCAGCTGCATCATTCAACCATCTGACATAGCTGCTAAACTGAGAAAGATTTATTCAAACATATATTTATTAATATGGGTTGATAGGGAAGCACATATGAATCCTTCAATTATGCAGCATGCTACAAGGACGCATGGAAATAAAGGTACAACTCCACACATTCTTAACCTCAAAGCTAGGAGTAGTTCAGCTTGATGTCCAGACGGATAAACCTCCAGGGAAAGGGCCCCTGATACTTATTGGGTAGGTGGGCCACAAAGTAAGTCTTGAAGCTCTGAAGAATTAGATCGTGCCCCTACCTGGAAGTGAACTCCAGTCCTTCATACTAGTGTGTATGCCCATGTATTCTGGCTGTTTTGTCTTGTAATTAACAACATATTTGAGTGTATTCCTCTATAGGGATTGTATCAATCATTTAGCTGAATATATCAAAATGAATGAAAAGGTGTCTGAAGTATAAGCTTTCTTTCCCTCAGTATCAAATTAATAACAGTACTGCCTGACAACATACTGGCCAAGGAACAGGCCTCCCCTTTTACAGTATTATTCATGGTAAAATGGGAGGCCTCTTCCTTAGTTCCGTCAGTTTCACCTTTTATATTTTTGTAATATAGCCTGATGATGGCCGAAACATGTCACATATATAAGAAATAAATGAATGTTAAAACATTTACGTTGTTGTACTGGTCTGACAGAGGGCGCGCGGTGGCGTAGTGGTTAAGGCAATACGCTACAAACTGACAGGTTGCGGGTTCAATTCCCGATGGTGTCATTGGAATTTTTCAGGGACATAATCCTTCCGGTCACACTATGGCCCTGGGGTCGATTCAGCCTCTAACAGAAATGAGTAACAGCTGTATTTCCTGAAGGTAAAGGTGGCCGATGGGTAAGGCTGACAACCTTACCACCATCCTGTGCCGTTGTGATGAAATCTGGGAACCTTAACTTCCTGGAACCTTCTGGGCCACTCGCGGCCTGTAACGGGACTGCTTTACCTTTTTTAATAATGTAAAAGGGGAGGCCTCTTCCTTAGTTCTATCAGTTTCACCTTTTACATTTTTGTAATATCGCCTGATGATGGCCGAAACATGTCATGCATATAAGAAATAAATGGATGTTAAAACATTTATGCTGTTGTACTGGTCTGGTAACTATAGAAGATATTAACTTAATAAATACAAGTGGATGACTTTACTGAAGATTATTGGGTTAGGTTAGGTTTAGAGATAAGTGTTAATAACAGAACTTTACAAAAATGACACATTTTAGTAACAAAAATGTACCAATGAAGGAAATGTCTTTTCACAAACAGAAACAAACCTTGCAGCTAAATATGTCAAATTGAGAAATGCATATATTAAATATAACAAATAAGGCCTTTGGTCTTCTAGGATGTTACGCAGGGTATGTTGGTAGTTGTTTACAAATGTTTCAGGACAGCCTATCAGTCCTATCTTCAAAGGTCAATATCGGACAGATAGGCCACCCACATTGCTGGCAGACAACTACCAACTTACGCTTCGTAACATCTGAGACGAGTTAAGGCCTTGACTACGCTGCAGCAAAGCCTCAACTCTTGTACAATGAACATGTAAATGTACAGTTACTGATGCACTGCTGTACACCATGAATACACACGGGACAGTGGAAATATGGCATCCCATATTAAGTTGGTACAGTACCTCAAATCTGGTCACAATACTTGTTTCTATTTTGTTTCACACTCACCACTCATTAACCATCCAACCTTACATGCTGTATAGCCTAAGTTAGCGACAGGTACATAAATCCACCCATTAACCTTGGAACTAGATGCAAGTGAATGAATTACTGTCACACCATGACCTGTTTACTCCCATTAGAATACACTGGATTCAAAGATGTGTGGGCCCAGAGCCAGTCAGGACAATTACAAACAAGGCAATGGTGATACACTTTGTAGGTAGGCCAGCAAAGTACCAGGTGATATACATGTAGCAACACCTACATTTAATAGTAATTTATTTCTATAGATTTGTATTTTATTTTAAAAATTATACAATTGGGATTTCACTACAAATCTAATGAAAGTATGCATAAATGTAAGCCCTGTCCCAGGACTTGTGTAGATAACTTATCCTTCTGTTTGGTGTGAATTGAGTCATCTTTTTACCCAACTTTTCTGATCCTTGGTAAACTACTAGATTTCTATGTCAAACCTCTTCTGATCTTGGCCAAGTAACATCTTTGTGTTCCTCAGCACAGCTCAAGACAGTGGGAAATAATGTTTCATTCGAAATTCTTCTATTTCTGAATCTGTTAATGTTGATACCCACAGCCCACGCTAAGCAGAGTGCAGTAGTGTTGTAATGCAAGTCTCCATTTTCTTTACATTATTTTGTTCTTTCCATGTTTATATATAAGGACATTTGTATTGTTTGCATTATTGTACAACTGCATGTGTGCATCCTTTACTGATTTATTTCTCTAGTTACTGAAATGAGTCACCCAAGAGTCACACTACACAAACAAGCCTGGTAATGGGACCAATGTTTGTCAGTACGATGCCTCTCTGACTGCCCCTTTTTTATTGGCCATTTCAAATAAACACTTTCATCCCTGATTTGGCAACATGTGGAATGATGGGGAGGCAACTGTTACCCCACAATCACATCAAATAAAATTCAAAAGATACAGCAAGATGACTCAAGCAGTAATGATAATTATACTTGGGAAATACTCACTTCAAATCTTGGCTGGGACACCAAATGTAAAGTATCTCAAACTAGTAACAACTGCTCCTTCCATACCCTTTCCAATTTGTTACTGGTGATAATATTCTTATTCAACACTATACAGTCAGAGCTACTGTCAGTGTTGTTAAATAAACTACAAACAAATAAATAAATAAATTTCAAGACATAATTAGTCACCTCAATATAAAAAGCTTTAATATTTCACTATGCTGGTTCCAGTTGTATATGAAAATACACAGTACAGTTATGAGAGCTGGTAACTTAGATACAGTTGTAAAATAAATACTGTCTCATCTAATTGGAGCTCTGCCTCACTCAGCCTGTTGATCATTGTTCGAACTTTCTCAAGCAATGCCTGCTCTGGTGGGGTCAGCATTTCTTCTATCTATAAAATACAAATAAAAATCAACAGGCTGAAAAGCTACAAATTCTACACTTTCCAGAAACATGGTGACTCAGGACGCAAAGTTCATTAGCATGAAGGCCTACATATAAACAAATTAGCAGCAAAATTTACAATTAACAACATAAACTGTCATCTTTGAATCAATACAATGCCAAGTGCTCTGACTTATACTGCATTAGCAAGTAATCTGAAAATACCAATCTGGTATAAATATAAATGTACTGAAAATGTTACTTACTTCTCCCAACTGCTCAGCAGTTGCGCCCTGTTCCTTCATGTTCAATGTGATTAATGCAATTCTTTGTTGTTTCTCAATCATCCTACGGTTCTCATACCTCTCATGTTCCCTCCGTGTCATAGCATTATACAGGGCCTTGCAGCACATTTCAAGAACCATTCGGGTTACCTATAAAATTCAATGATAAATACATCAGTAAACACCTGATTTTCAGAATTTTCACAACTTCCAAACTCAAAAAATAAAATTTGTTTCTTCTGTGAAGTAACTGAGTGTTCTCAAAACTGGATCATGTGAAATTACTAACTTGTAACCCTTCATGAATCCCTGTGTGGAGATTGGGGTAAAGAACAGCCCCACTGCAGCCCATGCAAGACGTAAAAGGCGACCAAAATGGGTACCCAGTACCTGGGGGTATAGCTAGGCCACCCTGCCCCAGGGGTTATAAATGTGGTGGACTGGCCGTCCAGGTTGGGGGTCGGGTGACAGGCCAACAACCAGTCACAGTAAAAAACTGTTATGAAACCTACATTGTGGACTCAGAAAAGACTAAGTGTAATTGATCTAGGCAGTGGAAAAGGAGTATAGCAACTTGGAATGTATGCACATTGGACAGGGTATGAGCAATGAATGAACTGGAGAAAGAAATGGGTCAGTATAACACAGACATATGTGCTGTGCAAGAAATTAGATGGCCAGGGAAAGAAAGTGATAAAAAGAATTGTATGACTTTGTATGGTGGACATAAAAGTGACAAACATGAAAATGGAACAGGATTTTATATAAGTAGACATATTATGGATAATTCATTAGATTCTGAACCTGTCAATGAAAAAATGTGAAATATTAAGGTTAAATTTAAATATTACAGTTTGACACTGATATCAACACTGCCCCAAATGAAGAAAAAGATGAAGTAGCCAAAGAATAATTTTACAGTTCTTTGGAGAAGGTATGTCATGCAGTTCCCAATTATGACATGAAAATAGAACTAGGGGACTTCAATGCTGAAGTTGGAAAAAGTCCTATTTATATCCAGCCTTCACAACAATACAAATGATAATGGAAAACAAATGGTATCAACATAAGGACATTCACAAGGTCACCTTGTGATCACCTGGCAGCAAAATATGTAACCAGATAGACCATATATTGGTAGATACAAGACACTGTACAAAGCTTGTGATGTGAGAAGTATGTGAGTGCTGAAACAGAAACAGAACATTTTTTATTTAGGGCCAAAATTAAATTGAAAATTAAGAGAAGTGAGAAGGGCAAAAAAGTGAAATACGTAAGTGGGATATTGGTGAACTATATTAGAAAGAGGTAAGAGAAGAATTCAATAACAATAACAGCCAATGCACAAAATACTCACTCAGACAAAGTAGATGATATAAATGAAATATGGAACAAAATCAAACAAGGAATAAATGAAGCAGCTGGAAAAATAATAGGAAAAGAAGAATGACCACAAATAAATAGTTGGTTTGAAGAAAAATGTCCAATAATACTAGAAGATAACAAGACAGCTTTCAACAAAATGATTAACAGAAATACCAGATACAATGAACAAGAATATGAGGACAAAAGAAAAGAAGCACATAAAATATTTACACAAAAAAGGGAGAATTTAAGTACAGCCTGGATTGATTACCAGAAAGCATTTGACACCGTTCCACATAGCTGGGTAGAAAAGTCACTAGAATTGGTAGGAGTGAACAGTAAAATTGTCAGATTTTGCACATTATCATTGTGGAGAATAAAGCATAATGCTTCAGTTAAAAATAAAGAAGGTAGTCATGCAGTCACAACCCATTCAAGAACGAAGAGCAGTGGCATACCGAGGGGGGTGGTTTGGGGTGTTCAAACCCCCCCCGAAATTCCGATGATATCGGTGGAGTCCTCCATCGCATGAGCAAGAAGAACCGGCGTCTCGATTTCCTTTTGCAGTTCACTGTGTTCTCATACGGTTGTAATTTATTAAATA
>JGI20166J26741_11772918_pt1 | contig 10349 bp, 10 predicted proteins | sample TergutCu122P5_FD_26741 | JGI IMG/M metagenome (IMG submission 26741) | reverse complement strand
TGTGTAAGTGTGTGTCGTAAATTTAGACGGGGTGTCTGTGTATACATTAAATTCATGCTGGGTCTTTCTTGTTGTAAAATATTAAAATATGTACAAGCAACATGCTGGGTCTTTCTTGTTGTAAAATATTAAAATATATACATAGTTAAAACATGTAGAGGAGAATAGTATTTTATGAATAAATAATAATCAGTGCATCAAGTTGGTAATTAATGTATAGTAGATAAACAAACTGTTTATAGTGTTCGTCAAACACAACAATATACGAGTATTTAGTTGTCCTTATTTTAATTAGGTTCTTCTGACCATAATCTGGCCATTTTACAGAAACTCAACGTAAGGTACATGCAGTGTAATCATTAAGTTTCTTTAAGATGGCCAGATGATGGTCGGAAGGACGGAAATATGTCGCCATTAAACTATAAACAATTTGTTTATCTTGTAATAAACACAAATGGATGTCCTCTATAAAAATTTAAAAAAATGCTTATAAACCATTACATTCTCTGAAGACTGCGTCATTTTAGGAACATTTGGAGCAATGATAACCCACATGACAAGGCACAGAATGTGATAGAAAGCCCTAAGTCAATATCTTTTACGTTGTGTTCCTCGATCAAATTGTTGGACATATTTTACTTACAGAAACAATAACAAACAAAATCTCTTAGGTGGCCATGCTTCAACAAATCGCACAAGGTGATGGAATGCTGGACATCATCCTCGTCCGACAGGATGATGCTTCACTCCATTTTGGTTATTAAGTTCATCGGTGTTTGAATAAAGTATCTCTTGATGGTGGAGGTCAAATTCCATGGCCCCTCGACGAAGTTTTTTTTAAGAGCTTTAGCAAATCCTGTCTCAGAAGAGAAGCATTTAAAATTATCCCAGCCAAGCTAAGCAAATAACGTGCATATATCTTCAATATCGTCTGGATGTGTGCAGTGCTGCACGTGGTGCCCATGCTTAGTTCTTTCAAAACCTGTTGAGTTTCTGAATACTGTCGCATGTTACAAGCTGGTAATTCGTTCTTGGGCCGTTGAATGTGTTATGAATTCATTGGAGTTCATTTTGAGGCGCGCCGAGACTAGGCCGCAAATGTACAGTAACGCACCCTACTCAGTTTTGTTAGTTCCTTGGAACTGGTGTGGCATACCTACCTCATCATGTTCCGCGATATTGGCAACACTGCGCCCTGGTTCGGTAGCTCAGCCGATTGGCGTTCCCTGTTCCCACACAACGTTGCTTGGTTTGGTAGGATTATACGAAGACCACTTTTTAAACACATTTATACTCTCGCGTGCACAATAATCACTTGGTACCTATGCGGTTTATTTGCCTTTGTGTAATGGTTACTTATTATTTCACTGTTCCTATATTTTAAAATGTCATCACTTCACAAAACTGCAGTATTCACTTCATATATTTCCCACAAGTAACACACGACAAGCCGTTATTCAGTAACACAACATGATGGTGTTTCACTATAAACCCACACTCTACAATTTTAATAAGATGGTACAGTAAGTAGAATATATTGCCTATCTTCCGTAAGTCCCGCGAAATGTTCACAGGGCGCCATGTTGTCACAGAAGCACGGATGCACATACACATATGCTCACGGCCATGGATTAGCGAGTTAAACCGTCGTCGTCAAATTTTAGATAAACCGTGATGTGGCTCCTTACACGAATAATCGTCTATCGGCAAGTGCTGGGGACTTGTTGTTATACACCACACAGCAGTGTATTCAGTTCAGGAGATCGTGACTCTCTATCATATAGCAATAGAAGCCTCTTGTGTAAAACGCCCGTCATTCTCAGTCGTGTCACTGTATCTGTTTATCGGCAGAAGATATATTTCATTTATGCCTTGAACCAACTACAAACATCCGATGATATGCACTCTAGTAAGGCAACTATATGCACAACCGCCGTTTTCTGCCATCTATAGGGAAATACACTAGCAACACTAGCGGGAATAGTAGCGAGGCAGTTATCTTTGTTCATGCCTTGAAGGTATTTAGGAAAGATATAGCTCTACTCATTCTTAACGCCTGTACTAGATGCAGCGGAGTGATCGACTTCACGCCCTGGCTGATTTGACCCCGGGAAAGAACGGCGGCACCCACTGAGTAGGTTTGGTAGGTCTTTCTAAAACTGTTTTTGGAGGGACTCTCCTTACAACAGCAATACTCAAAACGTTGAGGAAATAGTCCCCACACCGTGCATATGAAAGCAAATCCTGACCCCTATTCCAGTTTCAGATGTGCTGGTTCTGTTCTAAATGTTGTAATGCACAAGTGGGTTTATGCTATTTGTAGATTCCACTGATACTGGAATGTCTGGTAGTCAACCACAAGTTTTATTCCAGTTAATTCCACTCTTATCCATTTTCTATTAAAAATAAACTAACTTCATGGAGCAGAGTGCTTCCTGAGAAGCTAACAGGTCCTCAGTTAGCCACGAAATTCGCTGCATTTCATGGAACCCCAAGGTTCATTACCATGTTCATGAGCACCAGCCACCTGTCCTTAGCCTAAGCCTAAACTATCCAGATCATGCCTCTGCATCCTAATTCTTACAGATTCACTGTAATGTTATCTTCCATCTATGCCTCTTCCTACGGTTGTCCCTAGCTATCTGAACTGTTCCACCTTTTCAAAGGGTTTATTATCTAATGTATATTTGGGGACAACTCTAACAAATTAAAATTCCATTCATGAAAAAATTAAATAATAATATTACAGAACAAATAAACATTTTTAGTTACCTAGGTTGCTCCAGTTCACACTAGAATGAAAAAGATATTACTGTCACAATATCAAAATTTCCCCAGAGAACAGGAATTATTAACAGAGCTTTCATACCATCTTAAGTCCAAAAACACACTAGACTGAAAATATATAACACTTTGGCATCACATACTTTATTACACAGATGTGAAGCTTGGGCAATTAGAGAACAGGATAAATCCAGGATGGCAGCAGAAATGAAATTTATGAGAACAGTGGCACATCACACATGACAAGATCATGAAACCAATGAATATATTTTATCAGAACTTAAAATTAACCCAGTTGTAAAGAAAATTCAAAATTACAGAAATAAATGGATGCAATATGTATGGTGAAGTGACAGAAACAGACAGACTGCCACACTTATTTATGAAATATCAACCATGTGGGAAATGAAGCCAAGAACAACCCCTCAAAAGAATTCTCAGCTGCTAAAGGCAGGGGAAAAGTTCGTGAGGCCTAAAACCCTGCAACCTATATGATAATGATGTGATTTTTCCTGCTTGCTGGTCTCAAGACATGACCATATACTTAAGTTTTCTCAGCACTTCCTTCTACACCAATCTCCTTACTAGTGACTACTAAAGTTTCTGTATTTTTCTTTACAGTATGTATGCTTCCACCCAATATATTTACATCATCAGCATAAACTAGAAGCTGATGTGTACCATTTCATTTCAGGCTCTCTTGGTTTGCTTGAACCCTCCAAATGGCATATTCTAAAGCCAAGTTGAAAAGCAATATCCTTGTTTGAAACTGTTTTTAATAGGGAACTTGTCAGACAAATGTTTGCCTACACAGACTCTGCTATAGGTTTCAGTTAAGACACTTCCTCACTGTATCCCATTTTTTTCTCAAGCAATTGACAAATGCAGAATACAGCCATGCATTGCTTAATGACGGGGATATGTTCTGAGAAATGCGTCGTTTCGCGATTTTAGAGTGTACTCACAAAAACCTAGATCGTATAGCCTGTTACACACCTAGTCTATATGGTACAGCCTATTGCTCTTACGCTACAAACCTGTACAGCATATTACTGTACTGAATACTGTAGGCAATTGTAACCCAATGGTATTATAACATTATAATCTTACGGGACCACCGTCGTATATGCGGTCCGTCATTGACCGCAACGTCGTTATGCAATGCATGACTGTAAATGACCCGTAGCTGACCCTTGTATTAAACATAGTTTCTTTAATACAGTAATGTGTTTTGAAGGTGAGAATTATACCTTTCCTTCACAGTACAGTAGGTTACGATGTTGGTAAAAAGTACTAAGAAAAGGTATTCATGCCACTCTTTTACAACCACCTTGATTCTATATGCAAAATTTAATATCTTATATAAAAAATAACCTTCCTCATTACACAAACAAAACAATATTTCTTGTGAAGGTAGTTCTTACTTCCAGTCACGTGTGGGGATGTTCTTTCTTCACGGTAATATTCTTAAATAAACAACTCCATATGCATGAAACAGCAGCAGCTGACTACAGATGCTGTCGCATCAGTCATGTCTGCACTAATGTGAAAAAAAAAGTAAGGTACATCTTTGGCTTTATTCACCAGGAAAACCTGATATCTTTACAGCCTGATACAGGTACATTCCTACTTATGCATGCACACCCCTACATAGTTCCCTTTGCAGTAGAATAACTAAAGTTAATTAAGTGAGATTGCCAGGGCACCAGACGCTTTTAATTCCCTCTATAGTCATCCCTTATAATTATGTCAAATAAATGTGACTTTTTTCATAAGCATACTTTCTCCATTTTATGTGCAAGAAAATTCATTTTCTCAGGTAAAAATGTGGCACAAAGCAAAATCCACTGGACCCACAAACAAATTATTGTCACTCACACGTTATCACACAATACAACCGTCCTGCCTAAGCAGATGCCTTCCATTTCTGCAAGATATCAGCAGCTTGCTGGAGCTTCTCGTCCGTCTGCAAGTAAAAATGTACCATTTTAATGACTGATGTGGTAGATAAAGTAAATTTAATATTAAAACACTATAATAACCAAATTAATTATTATCACAAATCATAAAGATGCCAAGCAATTTTCTGCATTCCCTTACTTCTTCTTTATTAGAACCAGAGTTCCCTCGAAATGACCCTGATTCACACTTAATTCAATATTCTCTTCTCCTCCAATCACACTCAGTGCATATTCACTAGAATAAGGCAGCAAGTTATTACCCATACCAAACACTAGTAATAAAATGCTTTATTGTGGAATCCTGATTTATGTTCATATTATTTGTGGGTACAATCTGTCGTCCCCAGAGACAGAAACTTTACTGACATGAGGATTTCTTTGTCTGCAGTCTTTCCTTCCTGTTTCTGAATATAAAACTAAAACTAAACTCCGTGGCCTTAGTCCGCGAGTGAACTATGTACTTAAAGGTCTGCACCATACACATAAGATTTCGTAAGTTCAAAATGTAAACTGTCACTGCATGTCGACACAACTACCTTGATTTTCAAGAATTACCATATTTCAAATAATGAAACTGTTTCAACCTACTTCCCAGTCATTGCAAACATAAATGCAGAATGGTTAGGAATAAGACAAACACTTCTTCCATACCTTGATGAAACAGTAACGGACAGAAGTCTCAACTAAGTGTTTATGTGGTTCACTGTAGAATGCTGATGGTGGAATACCTTGAAGCTTAACATTTTTAGACATCCACTTTGTGAACCGATAGTCTTTTAATTCATCTGTCTCTTGTTCAAGATTAACCTTATCCTCTGAAATACAAACAGTGTCTCCAATTATGCAGCAACAAGAACACATAAAATAAACATACCACAACCAGTGGGCTCTACATTCTACTTCTCACTGCAGGTTTAAACTCCACAGAGTTCTGTAGGTTTTGAACCACACTTAATTTAGACTAAACAGTGTTGTCACAGACTCTGTATTTCATTTTGTATGCCATTGCAAAAATGCCAGAACAAAGAATGTAGGTGGTTTTAACACTAATCAGTGAATGTGAGTTTTGTGGTATCACAGCTGCATCAACAGGATTTGTTCTCTGCACTGTGACACAGCACCATATCCCAAAACACCAGAATTCTCATTAATACAGGAGCAAGAAAGAAGTTTCACCAAAAAATATAGCAGTGACATACAGTATAAGGAAAACTGTCTATGTAAAATAAGGGTAAATTATTACACTAGCATTTCTGATTTGACCAGCAACTCAATGAAAGAAAAAAGTGATGTAACCTATGAGTTACATCAGCTGCACAGAAGCAGCACACGGTTCTTTTATGCATTAAGTATACAAAATTTCAGTGCCTACCTGGGCTGGCTAACACAATTCAAGCAGTGACATGGAAGCAAGTTAAAAAAAAAACCTAATTCCAAGGAAATATACAATGCCTATGAAACCTGTCTGGTGCAGAAACATACATCAACAAGGGCACTGGCATTCCAGTGTGAATACACTATTACCCATGTGGGCACTGATCAAGTAAGAAACAATTACTGTGATGTAATGTGCCCTGTTGTACCAGTGCTACATGACCACATAAAATTAGACTATGTGTAGTTGTAATTAAATTTGGCACTGATATGCTTAATGAGCCAATCAATAAGGACATATGGGGTGAATGAAGAACCAGTGATGAAACTGCAAGGGAAACTCGTCTGAAAATAGGTGATGAAAGAAAAGCTTAAAGTCAAACACACACATTTTATACTACTACAAAGAGGAAACTTGTGAGACTGTCACGTCAAATACAATGAGGAACAGAGCAATTATGTAGGAAGATATGTCTAACTACTGTGTGACTCTCTTGTTAATATTTAAATTTCAAATGAATCCTTTTATTGCAATTTATGAAAAATACATCAGTTAGATTTACATTAGCAATTATTCATTCCAATTTCTTCAAACAAAAATTAGCATTATGGTATCCTGTGTATCTGGCAAAACAGTGACCGAACTGCATCAATATGCCAGGCACATATTATGTAAAAACCTAACAGTCACTGAACATGAATATTAGATTACCAACCTAGTGCTGACCAGTCAGCTACCATGAAGTATCCCCCTTCTGGAACGGTGGGAACCATCCCAACATCCGACAGGAACTTTGCCATGAAATCACGTTTTGCTTCTAGTTCCCTTGGAAGACTCAGAAAATAACACTCAGGTTGTCCCAGCCGACCCAATTCCAGCTCAAAACCCTGAGCTACTGCCTCCTGCAACAACCAGGATGATTTTCATTCCATATCATTCATCACGACTTCCTCTATGATTATGCTAGGCTTCAATACAAATGTGCAAGTCTGTCACACAGGTTGAAGGATTCATAAATACATAGTACTTATATACACTAACAAATAACAAGCTAGTGTGCTTAAGTGTTAATGCTTCTGCCAGGATGCCAACTACTATTACTGAGGTGACAAACTGCTTGAATACAATTAACATTAAATTTCTAGTCAAACTGGAGAAAAATACCACTGACATGACAGGGAACATACAGAATACAGACTTCTGTGTGTTAACCCTTTTGAAGTACAGTGTCATTATGTGTGTCTCAACAACTCTATGTTTATTACAAATACTGAATTCATGACAGCCATAATGGTTCTCACAATACAGTATATACTTCCTTCAGGAGCACTAACTGGCTGATCTTGTTTAGTGGAAATCCATCATGTTCTCTTTTAGATATTTGTGTAAGGGAATTCTGTACTTCAAAGGGTTACAAACTTTCATGAAGTATTTAAAAAACAGGCCCAAATGTGGAAAACATGACCCACTGACCATACATAAGATGGCAGAAAAATGAACATGCACATAGAAACTGAAACATTAATCCTGACTAAAGATCTGAAGATGAAGGCCACTTATGCCAAAATGGTAACAGAAAATCACTCCCCCCCCAAAAAAAGTTTCAAAACTAAGAATCTCTCTGAAAAGGTAGCAATTAGAATAACATGAAAGACACTTTATTTAATGAGCTGATACTGCTAAAAATACTTCTGGAGAAGGATTTCAAGAAACAATTGCAGGCATGGCTGGAAAATGTGGAATTACATTACATTTTACTGGCAATCTGTTACCAGAGAGTTTGGTATTATTTTCACCTTTGCTGGCCATACGTTGCCCAACTGTAACAGCACGTGGTCCAGCTGTATGGGTTTTGCACTCTTTCAAAACCAGCACTGTTGACCTTCCCACATTAGATCCAGAGGCTCTAACCAACTGGGGGATTTATATCTTTCCAATGATACAAGATAAATATGAAAACATACACTAAAGGGGTTTGTGACAATACACAATTATCATTACCTTTCTGGGCAGAATTCGTCTCATTATTTCTCAGATCTTGTACAATACCTTCAAAATGGGGTAATAAGCACAGCATGTCATGTAAGTTTTCAGGCTGTCACAGCAGGCATTGCTCAAAAAAAGGGTCATCTGGTTATTACACTGAGCAGGATAAGTCCATCCTAACAATTCAGACAAAATGGCTGCCTCAATCTTCAGGGTGACTGAATCCTTACATAAATGACGCATTTCTTCCTGATAGTGTCAGCATCCACCTGAACCAAATTCAGTCTCCCGATGGAGGCAACACATTCCTCTCAAAAACCCCTAAACAAAGTTATTATTCTACACACTGTAACAATGCAAAAGACCTTCATTATCATGTCTGAAATTTATACAAAACCATCCATCACAGTATGCAGAAATGATTACTTGCATGGTTTACAATTATGCAACAGTTTAAACACAGAAATGTGTTTAGGACAAAGTATCACATCAGAGAATGAGGACTGAAGTTCTGAACCTATGATAGTCATACACCACACCTGAATTGGTGTGCTGCAAGTGTACACACAGTTCTGGTGAACAGTCTGCAAATTCCTCATCAGGTTAGCAGGACCATACGCCCAGCCAGTTTTCCATCCTGTCACACTGAATGTCTTCCCTGCTGATCCAATTGTAATTGTCCTTTCCCACATACCAGGCAAAGTAGCTGTAATTAAATGTAACCAGCTAATTCATGATCTATAACTTTGAAATACTTATACACATGAACATACAATATCCTTGTTGTTATTCTCAGATGGTCCTGAAGGAAATATGACATTCCCAACACAACATGCCTTCAAACGTACTAGCTAGAGTAAAATGAAATGAATAAAAAATGCTCATTCTTATCCATCTTTTCCACAAAAAAGAGTGACGTTATAATTTCCCAATACAGAAACATGACCCACAAGCAACTTACCAATGCGTATGTGTTTGTAAGGTTTGTACACTAGCCACTCATACACTTCATCAGCAATGCACAGTACATTCCATTTTTTACACAAGTCTGCAATAAGCTCTAACTCCTTCTGAGTGAATACTTTGCCAATTGGGTTGTGTGGTGTGTTCAGAATTATGGCTTTGGTTCTGGAATTGAACAGACTTGTCAGCTCTGATGGATCAAGTACCCAGTCACTTGACATAATTTTTCCACTAGTTTTGTTCTGCAAAACAAACAATTCTGTGTCAGCTAAACAAACATTCCAACACTGAATATTAGAAAGTATTTACTCTGCACATAAAAGTGACTTCTTTACACTTATTCTAGTAATTTAAAGATGAATATGTAAGCAAGTTGTGCTAGTTTTACATGACATTAATAAATAAAAAAGGCCTATGTGAAGCAGAAGGGTGATATGGTTTGCAACAGATACCACCAACAGAAATTAATCTGACTGAGAGGAATATTGAAGTAGGCTGTAATGTTGACTGATATTATAAAAGCAGCTGCAACTTTCTGGGACAAAAGGAATTAATGGCAAAGCTGGCTTCAACACCAATGAGGCACGAAAGTAGTTGTATTAATAATGAAAGCGTTGACAATATGATAGCTCCATGCTGTTAAATGATTTCACACAAAAGTTATCTTGATAAATCACAAGGTCAATTGTGCTTGTGGCACAGATCGAAAACGTTTCCATTATACTGCGCTGCATGCCTCTGCACCAACAGCAGATGTCTGTATATGTTTTGACTGTCACCATTCACGACACAGAATTATGGCAAAAAGAATTTCTCCTGCATTATGTTTCTGCACGCATTAGGCTTACTGCACAAAAACTCTGTCATAAGGAGCAATATAGTTCTAACAAACTTTCCATGTCCTTCAAACAGTAGGGGACATTGCCATAAAATTGGAGCAAATGTGAGATGGAAATATACTGAGTGTAAAGTAGATTGTTCCAAACACATAGGAGGGCACGTTTCACACCCCATGGGAAAAATTTTAATCAAGACCTATTTTACTCTGTTATGTAGTAAAATTTTGAGAACTCTACTTATAAGATTTAGAAGATAAAACTCCGTGGCCTTAGTCCGCGAGCGAACTATACCGACAGAGCGGCCGCCGCCGGTCGGCGAAATTAGTGCCAACTTTTGCGGTTAGAGGGGTGTCATGTGGTCAGCGCAACGGGTCCCCACGGCCGTTAATCTCTGTTTTCTAGACCTGGAGCCGCTACTTTTTTATTCAAGTAGCTCCTCAG
>JGI20166J26741_11772807_pt1 | contig 10349 bp, 4 predicted proteins | sample TergutCu122P5_FD_26741 | JGI IMG/M metagenome (IMG submission 26741) | reverse complement strand
TGTTCTTTAAAACCTCTCCTATTATTATTATTATTATTATTATTATTATTATTATTATTATTGGGAGGAGGAGGAGGAGGAGGAGGAGGAGGAGGAGCATATGTAACAGCAGTGATTACCTGCCAACCATCCTGAACCAGGGAAAGCGGTCATAGAATGGGTCCCCTCCTGTTAAAGACTCAATGTTGTAGTCTGGTGATGTTGGAGATAACTCTGCTTCATTGTGATACATCTCCCTCATTAGCTCCAGTCGCTGCCTGCAAATACGAACACAATAATTTCAATATTAAATGTGCAAGTGTGGGAAGTACAAAGAAAAAACACTGTATAATACACTGTTTATCAGACATCCTCTGTTCTTTCATGTCATCAGTTTAAACAGTCAGCAGGTATTTTTATTACTGATGTTGCAATAAACTTATCATTTTATATGAATCTATGGTTGAAAGAGATTTGAGAATTCAGTTATGGTGAAGATTTAGACTACTATGGTCTGTTTTTTGACACCGCATGATCCTAGTATGTGGTTACTAATATTTCGGAGGAACATGCCAGCTTTATCTTAGGTCACGTCTACCCTGAAGGTGGAAAAAGCAAGTTCCTTCAAAACATCCATAACTATGTACCAGTTTACACTGTGTCACAACCCAGTAACCCACAACTGAAACATTGTGTTCTTGTTTTGCAGCATGCACTTTATGACCTTGACTATAAATAAATATGTCTTGCTCTGTGTTGCACAGATCTGCTCAAGCATGAAACCCAGGCACTGCTATTAAAATCCAGATACAGTGCAATGGATCTTAGGTTCTGACCAAAGTGAGTATATATGTTATGGTCTTTTGGGATATAACATCACACAGCTTGGTAGATGGCTACCACTGCTTCACAGGAACCTGCTTTCTACATCTTCAGGGCAGAAGCCCTTCGATCCTGAAGAAGAAGGCAATACCTTACTCAGAAATGGCGGTACCCATCTAGCAAACCACACATATTCAGATTCAATAGAAACACAATCTATAAACATTTCACTTAACAATCCACATATGACAATTTTTAAGTACATTTCTTTTGCACATATATGTCATTACAAATCCACATCAAGATTCAAGTGTATATTTGTATGTGAGAAACACTTGGCTAGGTGACATCTCTGTGGCTACAAAGTTAAATAATAATTTACTGCCCATAGCTTTGATAAGGCATTTTGTTATCAGTTACCTAACTTTCATCCTTTCATATGTGAAACATGTATCATGCACTTCATTCCAGCAACATGCATCAGACATCACATACTACACAAAAGAAACACACAGAATGTAAATAAGTCTCAGTGACGTGTACAGCCATTCTGAAAGAGGTGATGAAGTCAAAAAAGTGAATGTCCTTTGCAAACCAGAGCCACTCACTTTACTGATTCAGTCATCATGGCTTGTAAGTATGAACATGTCTAAAACTTTATTAAAATTTATAACACACACTGGTTATAGAACTTATTTACCAACTGCCCTGTCCATAAGACCAATATTACCTCCATGGATAAGGATGTGAGTTTTAATTACTTTACCTAGGATGTTTGAATGTTTTTACAATTTGTTCCAAAGGTTAATCAAGCTGTTTTACTAAACCTCCTCATCATGCATAAGTAAAATACCTCTTACCCCTAGTAGAGATAAGCCATCAGGCAGGAATTTCTTTTTGTGTTGAATTGGTTTTAAAAAAATATTTCTTTGACAGATCTTCAAACTTCAGTGCCTGTAATACATTTCCTATTTGATTCCTGCTGACCTACTAGCTCAAAGTTACAGTGGATTAATATGAGATCAGAAGATCATGTCCAGTATACAGAGAATAAGAAACGAACACATGCAACCTTTAGCACTACTTTATATACATTAAGTTTTTGGACTTACACAGAAGAAAAGTATGGGAAGGTATATTCAAATGAGGAACACATATTCTTTAAATGGTATTTCCTATTCTTCCTACCCCACTGACCTTGATGTACACTTAAAAAGGTAAAAACACATCTTTGCAACATCAATTACATTTTCTTCTATTTTGTTAAATATGAGGTCTGTTCAAAAAGTTAAAAAACTGATTAAATACAACACCGTATATACCAGATATATTTCGTTAAACATTATCTCTTTTGAAAGCTCCTTCCTGCATTAATACAACAATTCTCTGGGTTTCGGCAAAATGAAAAAACGCCACAATAAAGTTGATATAATATGAATTTAAATTTATTTGCATGCGTTATACATCATATGTCCACCTTGAACTATGTCTACTACAGGATTGTGTCTAGTTCAGCACTGTTCACACAACTTTGTCTCCCAGTCCTGAGGAGTTTAACTCCTCATGCAACTCTGGTATCTGGCAGGCCACACAACATTCCAATCTGTGCTGGTGATGGATTTTGCTCTTCAGTGGCATTCATCACAATTCCACTGACACTTCCATTTTTCTCAGCATTCTACATACAAATTCAAAGAAATCTGGGTTAGTTGTTCTATGATTTATGAATTTCATCTACTGATTCCAACTGATGTCTTTTTAAATTAACTTTCATTTTCAGGAACAGGAAAAGTCTGCTGTACAGAGATCAGAGTTGTTGTAGTGGGGCTATGGAAGCACTGGAATTTCATTACTACCATACGTTATTAGTCAATGCAGAGTCATGGATTATTTAAAAACAATGAAATTTTGTTTTCTGGTAGAAACTTTTGGATGGATAGCTTGTGTGCACAAGAGCAATGTCATGTTGAAGAAACTGGCTGTGTTCCCATAGAGGTTCTGCTTGTTTCTTGCTCACTGTTTCTCGTAGACACCACAATGTCAGGTAGAATTCTTGAGTCACATGTGACCTCTAAGAACTCATAATGCACCAAAACTTAACAGTCAAAGAGAGTAAATTCACGCTGGTCTGTCATGCTTTTTTCAGTCTTGGGGGATAATTTTGATTTCCACTGTGAAGACTGTTGTTTCATTTTGACATTGTGCGCATTGAGTCATGTCTCACTGACCATTAGAACCGATCTAATTAAGTTCTCATCTGCTTCAGCACGCTACAAAGGTCTGCACAAAGCAACCTGTTCTTCTTTCCTTCATCTGTGATACCATGGAACAAATTTTGTGGAGACATGCCACATGCCCAAAATATGTCCCAACAACAATGTATGAAAGTGGTTTTCAATTTTATAATTATTTAGGAACATAAATGGTAGAAATGCTACATTACAAGTGCGATTTGAAGTTTCACAATGATTAAGACAAAAATCCCTCTGGAATGCGATGGCATGTACTTTGGTAGACAGGTTCCTCCACAAGTTGGTATCTATCTACCAAATTACATGGCATCATACAACAGAAGCTCATAATTTTCAAGACAGGGAACATTTCATTTTATTATAACGTAGACAGGCATTAGAAAAGATTAAATAAAATATTATCATCACAATAGTAATTAAGATTTCAAAACTCTGATTGTCACTGGGAAATTATTAATGACAGCAGTGTAAGATACAAACACAATCTCACACACAACATAAACTGAGACATCAATCGCAGGATTAAATCACTGCTGCTGGTCACAAGGCAGTAAATAAAATCATGCATTATTTAATCTTCTGCCACCTAAGACACATGGAAACAAACGAATGGCAGCATCTAAACCATATAATACCAGAAAAAGGTACAAAATGAGTGTAAACAACAAATAATATTATAAAGGTACAAAACATACTGTGTCAAAAAAAAGGCTTTCTAACAAAGTGCAGTATTTTTACACACAACAGAGATTTGAAATACTCTTAAAACAAAGAGTGGACCATAAACTGTAGGTATTCCAGGTAACAGCTTCTTCACGGAGATCCTAGACAGAACTGCAGAACACAGTTTGTGAGCAAACAGCTTGCTAGTAGTCCACAGTGCTCAGAGGAATTCTGCATTACCTGTTGTCTCTCTGCAACTATGCCTACCAGTGTCAAATAGTTCACAGCTATACCAGCAGACTATGCATTTCTTAACACCCTAACACAGAAAATCCTTTGTACATGACAAAATTATGCCTGAATAAATAATTCTTTGGTCATTTAATGACACTGCTCCAGTTGCAGAGTTATATAACAATGACTGTGAAGGCACAACGTTCATCAAAGTGAGTATATATAGGGAGTTTGAAAGAAGGCAGACATGACACTCATTGAAGGCAATGTCCTAGAATTAGACTGTAAACACTGAGGAGAAAAAAGCAAAACTTCACTCAGTACAGCCAGCAATCTGACAAAGATTTGAAATATGCATCTCTGAATAAAATAAAAAATATTAATTCTACACTAACCTTTCTGCCCGTAAGGTACATGCAGATAGTTAGAGCGTGAATCTAACTTATGTAAAATGACAAAGGAGATAAAAATTAAATAACAGAATAAATTAATCAGATCAAAACAAAACAATTTAAAACAAGTTTTGAAAGAATGGAGTAAATAAATCTTACTTCAATATCGTAAGTTTATTGTAACCCTAATTTTACTGGTGACTACAACACATTGCATTTAAAATAACTTGTGATATGGCAACTGACACTCCACTTGAGGATGGCAGAAACATACTGAAACATGTATGTATCGAGTATGAACATGTGAGAGAATTTTCACAACAATAACTACATGTGACTGAAGCAAACAGTAATGAATTTAAGGATACCTGTAAGCCAAGTGACAGATTCTGTGAGTTACTTGAATCTAATGAAAATATATCTACTGACAAACAAAATGTAAGGACAGCTGTGACTAGTGAACTGAGAGAGATATTACAGGAAGAGACAGCAGGCTACACTGTAGGGACTGAGGAAAAGTACTTCAGTTAGCAAAGACAACATTATGGCAGAAATTCAAACCACAGACACTCAAATATGTAGGTGTAGTAATCAACAATTTCATATGCAGGAAAGGAACATGATGTTCAGTATCAATAAGTGAAATAAAAAGAAATGAGGCCAAACCAAATTTGGATTATGCAGGAGTGCACATTTACCTCCTAGTCTCATCAAGTCCACTGGACATGCCACCCGGTGTATGAACATTGGACAGCAGGCTTAAGGAGAAGGAATTTACCAGAGACTGAGGACTAAATACATCCTTCTTGTTTGGACCTTCATGCAGCTTGCACTTTTAAATCATTTTATTTCACTGCATTGTACCTATCATATCTGGCACATCCCAGGTGCCAGATTGTTCATGCAACTAAATGTTATATGGTAGCACCTAATATCTGTGATTTCTCAGTATGTAATTTGCTTCATGTCATCCTTCTGACGCCTAAAAATTTGGGGCAACTCCTTAATTTTTGGAAAATCTGTGAACGCCTGAAATTTGGTTTAAGTCAGTCAGGGAATTAACAACTCTTAGGACAGGTCTCTTTTAAACCAAAATAGGAATGAAGGTATGAAAATGATTCATAGACATAAAAAAGAAATCATTATTAAAAACCTCTCCACAACAAAATGGCCTTCACATAACACAGGCAATAATGACACACTTGAAACACCATTAGAGAATGTAAAGGCACACAATGTCCAACTGACTTTTGGGCCTACATGGATAATGCAAATTGAGAGCCCTTTCCTTATGGGTGAAGCAGCTGGAACAAAATGTTTGCCACCATATCGCCACTCGATACCGAAGCTAAGAATTCTTGAGGATTGATGCCCCTTACATGTCTTCATGATATGGTGCTTATGTCTCTTATCTTCCTCAAATGAAAACACAAAAATGGATGTAAGCAACATAAAACAGCACTTTCAGCAGGCTATAAATGATGCACAGGAACACAGAACAAATACAACTGAATATCATGAATTTTGTTGCATGCAGGTTTAAATGTATACTGTCCAATGTCCCTACTGTGAAACCCTGCTTTAAATTTAAAAAATTCCAGTGACACAGAGGACATTCTGACATACTTCACTCTGAGCACGGAAAATACTGACACACACAAAGAACACAACTGGTCCACAAGTGTAAGCATAGCTTGGGGAAAGAGACAACGCACTTGATGACAGAGAAGCGAAGAAGAGTGTCAAGAAGGTAAACAAACAGAATGCCATGCCATGAAGTCACATCACATTACTGAAGTGAGCTCACAAATATACGCACATTTTGCTAGTGAGCACCAACCTCGAAGGCAAAAGATTTGCAAGCGAGAACTTCTGATTAGCACAGACAGAAAGACATTGGAAAAAGTCATCCTTCGCCTCCGGTGTCTCGGGGCTAAGATCTTCGTTGTAAATATGACGCATGAGTTCCAAGCGATGTCTACAATACAGGAAATTATTGAGTTAATTATTTTACAGATGTCTCCAACATAACCACAAGCAAGTAACCCGTATCGTGGACAAAGTTTGTTGTTTTGAAATAAAACATACTAGGAGTGGAAAATGCTTTTCTTTTGCCTTGGAGGTCCAAAGGAAATATGGAAGGAAAGCATACTTTCTGACCCAAAATGGATTAGACACACATACAACTGGTAAAACGTAAAGTCATATTTTTTATTTCCAATATGCATGACACCAATTGGATGAAAAGTGGTGGAAAGAGGCCATTAGAATGAATAAAAATACAATGATGGCTCCAGTACACATTCCAAATATACCTCTTTCCTTGTTGTGTCTTTTAGCATTACCAATCTGAAATAATTACGCAAGACACAATTCAGTAAGTGAAGTTAAACGGACACCCCAGAGCTCTTTGCCCTACAGATCTGCATATCCCATAATTCTCTTTTAAACTATTTTTTAGTGAATATCTCTTTAATTAGGGAAATAACAAAATGACGGAAATGTGTAACATGTGCACAGAAGAATGAATTTCAAACATATTCTGATAATTCTGCATTATACCCAAGAGTCTGTTCAGGGGGTAAAAATATTACATAGGAGTACTCAAGAATTATCCACTGCAATGATTATTTCTCATTGTTTACACCCCTGGCTGTGAGAAGGTGATATAGTTGTAATTAAATTCCATTATTTCTGCTTGACTTCATTACATCTGAAGTGGGTAATGAAACATAAAATGCACACTCTGGGTTGAGAAGCATCAACATAGTTCATATTGTTAAATAAGATTTGGACCATGCACATTTGCTGCTGCTGTTGTTACTGTTGTTTTGATGACAACAATAACAAATCATCATAATTGCCATCCTCATTTACAATTTAAGTATAATGCAGAATCCTAGTAACCCAATCAAACCATTGAGTCAACATACATACTGAAAATTTCTGTGACAAAGATGGTGGTAAGAATGGAACATTATGAAAATACCATACTTTATCACTTTTACTGGAAGGCAAAGAGTCATTATAGACAGCTGCAAGAATATCAGCTAAGTATAGGTTAAATTTAGTTTCAGTAGAAGAGGTCAGATGGAGAGATAATTCAGTTATGATGATGATTGTCTACAACATTCTCAGAGACTTTGGACACTATCATGCATATGGATACCCCCAACATGAACTTCTGTGTGATAACAATGATTTGCTATGCTCAAATGTAACTGTAGAAAAATTAGTTGGACTTCCAGGTCACTGAATTGCATTAAGTAACAAGAAACATGAACAAATCATCTAGCAGGTAATGGTTAAACACTTTGAAACTTACAGACTGAAAAGAGTAAAATTATTCATAACTCAGTTCAACCTGAAACTATTCAAAAAATTTTGATGGCCCCAATTTTTTAAGTACTAAGAGATGCAGCAGTTAGATATAATATATCTCCCAGGTGACATCTCCAGCAACATGTAATTTCATCAATTATGATCAACTGTGGACTATAAAAATCATTGTCAAATAAATTAAGTGCATGAAGTCTGACTCATGGCCTTCCCATCATTACTGTACAAGTACCATACGACAATCTAGCTGTGGCAATTCCCCACCAACTCAACAATAATTGAACCTTAGTGTGAACTTCCTATTAACAGTGGACTAATTGCAACACGTCCTCCCTGATTTTAAAATAATTCCATTAAGGATATGAAATTTCTGAGAAAATACAATAATTTTTCAACACTGGATTCTGAAACTTTGTACCAAGATTAAAGTGTGACATGGTTGGAATAACTTCAGTTGTAAATAAAAATAATATAATAACAGGATGAACAAATCCAGTTTCAGATACGTTCTCTGGTTCCAAGAACATAAACTGGGCAGTGTTATAAGTGCACGTACATCTGAAAAATGTGACATGTTTGAGATGTCAGAAATATCCTTTTGTCTGCTGTGAACACAAACCCATTGCAGAAAAATGAAAACCATACTAATATTCTCCTTGTATACTGAAAATTACTGAGTTCCATGATTAAGTACACAAGAGGTCACAAATATAATACGCTTTAAATGCTCTTAAAGGTTTTCAATAAGAATTGTTTCTATGTCAACAAATATTAAAATAACGCCAACACAGAAATTCTCAGCTACTGCCTAAAAACCTTGATATCATTACTGCAAATGTAGTGAGGCAACCTTCTTTATTTGTAGGGTGGACATTAGTATCTTAAGCAGGTTAATAATTAAGAAACAAGGCTACGAATATTTTCAGTGAAAAAAATAGCTCTCACAGATTTAATCTGAGTTCCCTCATGATGATCCACAACACCAAAATGTACATATTTAAACATAATAAAGTTGTGCTATGATGATATAATTTTTAACTAAATGAAACATATAGTACATGGTAAATAATGGGTACATTCAATATGGTTCTCGCAATCTGTGTTGCCTTCATGTGCTGCTGATGTTAATTTTCAGACATAGCATGACAATAATTCTCATATGACACACCACTGTTTCATCCAATTTTTCTATTTCACATTCCATTTATAAGACATCTACATACAATAAAACTGTAAAACTTATATGACCATTTGGTTGTTAAAACAGACATAAACTGTCACAATAATGAGAAGAAATAATTTTGATACTCCACTGTCATCTAGATCCAAGAATAACAAACAGCATTCAAACTTTGTCTACAATGTATATGACAGCTACACACAAAATCAGTGCAACTATATGTACTCCACATGCAACAGTAAAACATGTTTCGAAGACCAAAAGTATGCACTGGTATATAACTTGCAAATGCAAACAGATTATGAGCAGTACAGATTATGTTTCTAGTTCGTACTGACAAACAAGCATAAAATCTGAAAATGGGATATTAACAGCAATCAAAAAATAGAAAGACTACATGAAATTTCATAAAATTAACCTTTAAAGGATGAATGGGACAACGTTATCCCATTAAATGTACAACATCCTTTTCGTCTGAAAGAGAAAACATTGTCCTACAGTGGGAATTTAAGTTGAATTGTGCTTCAGCTGCAGCAGAAACCTGGCATTTAAAAGGCTGTATGCTACAAGTTGATGACAGAGTACTGTTGGCATGAATTAGGCTTCAAAAAAATAAGACAGCTTTGAGTGTATCAAGAGTAAGTACCATAAAAAATGGGCACTGGAGAGACCAAGGCAAAGTGGATAGAAAATGTGTTGGTGGACATACAAATGAAAGAGTCAACACAGATGAAAGAGTGGTACTTAAGGGTGGCTACAGAAGAATGGAAAAGACTATGTTTCAGAGCAAATCACTCTGTCAGAAACATCAACAGTTGATGAATGGAATAATGTATGAATTATATTTGAATAGATGAGTTTCAATATAACAACTCTTAATTTTGTACTTGGACAGCTGAGGGTAAAACATCACACACCTCAATAACTGTCTAAACACTCTACAACGTCTTCCTCTTGTGAGTTCTAGTTCTCTAATACCTAATTCAAACAACGAGCACACTTGATACATTTGCCCACACATGGGAGAAAATTCAGTCTCCAGTCTTAGCAATGGCACTCAGTTATCAGTATCTGATGTGATACAAAAGTCAGACTGATCTGTTTCATGAGGTTACAATCCATATCCTGCTGCAAATGCAGTCATATCAGGTATCCATTATCTCAGTATGTTAATTCCCTAAGGGCCTTCGTGGCCTGTGAAAGGGTGAAACCTACCTACATCATATAACAACAAAACAAATGAAGAATTTTAAGAAAAACTGGATATATGCAACTAAAATTAAGTTACTGTAAATTACAGATGCAAGAGGACAGAACATTTGTTAAGAATAAATGAGACATGCCTTCTCGTTTTGGGTCTGGGGTAGTGTAGTGGTTAAGGCACCGCACTACTAGTCGGACGGTCCCGGGATCGATTCCCGGTGGTGTCATTGGGGATTTTTTCCGTGGTACCCCCGACAGAACCATGTGCCCTGAGGTCGACTCAGC
>JGI20166J26741_11772696_pt1 | contig 10349 bp, 15 predicted proteins | sample TergutCu122P5_FD_26741 | JGI IMG/M metagenome (IMG submission 26741) | reverse complement strand
TGCCATTGAAAGGGAGGAGATTTCAGTCCGCAAACGAGATTAAGGAGAATGCAACGAGGCAGCTGATGGCGATTCCGAAAAAGGACTTTTCAGATTGTTTTGAAAAGTGCAAGGAACGCTGGGATAAGTGTGTGAGGTCCCAATGGGAGTACTTTGAAGGGGACTGAGGTTCCATTGTTCTAGGTATGTTACTTTTTTTTTAAATATTAATTGGCTTGATACTTTCCGGACAGACTACGTACAGTCACTAGTAGTAACACCTGCTCTATTAATACCCAATATGTTTCAATCTTTGTATACCTATCAAAAGGGAGTTAAAAAATTAGTGTATGTTGGAAATTATGTAAATTTTTCTATACTTTGTGTAATTTAATATTTTAAAGAGTTATTTGTAATGAAAAACATTACAGCACAATACTCATTTTGATTAATCAACATCTTATTTCTGCCACAGATTTTACTGAAGACTACGTACAGTCAACATATATATATTATGTGATTCAAATACTCTTCATCATTCAGTTAAAATATGTATAAATATTCTGAAGCACTTTAAGTCAACTTCTAGTTTACACCCCACTGCAACAATGCTGCAAAATTAGCTCTGCTGCAGACAACTTCAATTCATGTTACATATATCCACAGATCTGGTTCTGTCCCATGTTCTCAACTTTTATTAACATGCCAGATGAATTCTTCACGTTCAGATACGTGTACAGCGGTGACTGTTGCAGACATGTAGTTTTCCGTATTTCTAGGTTATGCACTTTGTATCTCATGGTGCAAGGAAATGTCAGTTGAATTAATCCATACAATTAAAGACTTTTTTTTTTAAATCGTCACATTTTGATTGTGTGTGGGTGCAGGCACGCAAGTTATATGGCACATGGCAGTGTACATCGTGTAATTCTGCATACCCATCACATATAGGTACACCTGTGTACCTTTATTCAGCTCACATGTACATAAATATTCCAAGGAAACAGGACATGATCTGCAGACATATGGAATAGAATACCAGGGCATCTGCAAATTTATTATTCCTGAGATGTTAACTAGCAATACTTAAGCACATTTTAACTAAATGATCCAGTGAATTTAAATAAGAACCAACATATTGGACTGTACATAACCTTCAATATGCATACAAACTAGAATGATATAATGAATATACATATTTTGATACAATGTTGCTAATCACGAGAACCTCTACCCAAAATGTTACATTACACATAATACAGAGAACAGAGGAAAAAACACATGATTTACTAAGCAGACTCATTTGTTAGTGGTGGCTGTACAAAGATCAAACATGATAAGAGAAACCAAAAAGCAGGTATTATTATTTACTGTTGTGTGTATATGGATGGTTCAATTTAAATAAGTTCCTTCTATCACAAAATTCCAAGCCATGACCATGAATGTCTGAAATTACTGTACAAACAGCAAACTGCAGAGCACAGAACACAGCATGGGACATATTCAAGGAACAATTAATGACACAAATTGTAGTTTTTTATGCACCAATATAAAGGTAGGTCTTGGGTTTCAAGTCACGGTGTAAAATTTCCTTCACACTATCTGCCCAGTGCTCTTGAATATCTACAAACAGTCAATAAGTGCACTATAAAGCTCCATCAACATAAACTACACTAGCTGACAAACCTAAAAGAACCAGGAATGATCGCAGTAGGATGAAAACAAACACTGAAATTTGATGTAACGTGTTATGAAAACCATGATCTGCTTCCTAACTCAGTGTCAATTTTATGAACATGTTATATAACCTACTATGAAACAAAACCCATTAAAAATTGCCCTGTAAATGCGAACAATCATCCAGTGTTGTGGGAAGATACTGTAGGGCAACTGACAATTTAACCTCAATTTCTATTGTATTGTCACTTCGTAATATGCTGATGCATGTTGGAGAAATCTGATGCTACAGCTATAATGCTCAACAACTAGTTGTCTTTACTTAAATTATAAACTACACACACACACACACACACACACACGCCACACAAACACAAACTTATAATTTCGTTCATAATTGATTCTTGACAAATATCCTGTTTCTGAAGGAATGATGTGGTGTTATTCATGTGTTTCAATGAACCCTTCAATGTAGTGTGTCCAGTACACTCACAAGCAGCGTGAACCATATACCCACAGGGGATCAAGTAGACTCAGAGCATAATATTCCTTTGTTTATAATAGTCATACATCACTTAATGACAGGGATACATTCTGAGAAATGCATCGTTAGGCGTTTTCGTCATTGTGGGAATGTTATAGAGTGTACTTACACAAACCTAGATAATACAGCCTACTACACAAATAGGCTATATGGTATAGCCTATTGCTCCTAGGCTACAAACCTGTAGAGCATGTTACTGTACTGGATACTGTTGGCAATTATAACACAATGGTAAGTATTATATTAAATTATAATATTATATTTTAATATTATAATCTTATGGGACCACCAAACCATGTTAGGGAACATGAAGAGGGCTCTCTTACTGGGGACTCTGAGGGAAAGATGAATTTTCTGGGTATGGGATGCACAAGGTTCTGTGGATGCGTGTCCCCATTTGGGAACCTGGGGCGAGGGTCCAGTTACAGGGAACTGAGAGAGATAGTGGGAGGAGGGCTCCGGAAATGGAGCATCTCTCTTTACAGGAGCTTCGTTAGGGGAACCTGGAGGTGTAAACAAGGCTCTGGAGATGGGCACCTCTTTCCATGTGGGCCTCGCTGGGAAACCTGAGACACGGCTCATATGCCGGGGGGCTTATGTGTGGAAGAAGGTTCTGGAACCAGTCTCTCTCCATACAGGGGCCCCATTCAGGGACCTGGGGAGGGGGGGTCTGTCTACTGGGAACTTTGAGAGATGGATGAAGGGGGCTAAGGGATGGGATGTCTCTCTCTGAAGAGGCTCACTGTGGAGGATCTTGAGGGAGGGCTCCTTTACTGGGTACCTTGGGTTATGAAAAAAAGGCTCTGAGGATGGGCATCTCTCTTCATGGGGGCTCAGTTAGGCAACCTGGAGTGGGCTCATCTACTGGGGACTTTGAGAGATGGCTGAAAGGGGCTCTGGAGGTGGGGTGTTTCTCTCTATGGGAGCTCTGTGAAGGGAACCTGGAGGGAGGGCTCCCTTACTGAGGACGCTGGAGGATAGGTAGAAAAGGCTCTGGAGATGGCCATCTCTTTCCATAGGGGCCCCGATGGGGAATCTGGAAGGGGGCTTATCTACCAGGAACTTTAAGAGATGGATGGAGGAGGCTCTAGAAATGGAGCGTTTCTCTCTGAAGAGGCTCAGTGTGGAGGGCCTCTGGGGAAGGCTCCTTTACTGGGGACCCTGGAAGATATGTTAAGAAAGGCTTCGGATATGGGCATCTCTCTCCAGAGGGGCCCCTTTATGTCTGAGGGGAACCTGGAAACAGGAGGGGGGGCTTGTATACCAGGGACTTTGAATGATGAATGAAGGAGGGCTCTAGGAACGGGGCATCTCTCTCTGAGGGGACTCCATGAGGGGGACCTGGAGGGAACCCAAAAGATATGTTAAAGAGATATATCAAGAGAGATGTAAAAATGCCCTGTAAGTGGGTATGGCCCTCCACAGGGGCCTCGGGGAACCTGGAGGGTATTCGCTTGCCAGGACTTTTTTGAGAGAAAATGATAGTATATCTGGGTTCCTTTCTTGGACCCACAGGACATTAAGATATTAAGTGTGGGAGCCATTTGGAACTTTGGTAAAGGAACAGGAATCTCCTGAGCAGTTATCAGATTATGGGGCACAAAAGGCCTGTCTATGAGGCCTAGGTGCATCGGGACCATAAGGGCTCAAACCCAATGCAAATCTATCTATCTATCTATCTATCTATCTATCTATCTATCTATCTGTCTGTCTATCTACCTATCTACCTACCTATCAATCCATCCATCCATCCACCTACCTACCTATAGGACCACCGTCATAAATGGGGTCCGTCGTTGACCGAAATAATATTATGTGGTGCATGACTGTATAAGGGGACTGAGGATATCGCAATAACATTTGTACCATTTTGTTAGTACTGGAATGATCATGTGTAAATCAGTTCTGTCACAATTACTTTCTTACTTACTCCATGGGGCAGAGGCATCCTTCAGAAGCTAAATGGTTCTAAGTTAGTCAAGATATTCCCTGCATTTAATGGAACCCCGATGGTTCTTACCGCATTCACAAGCACCTTCCACCTGTCCCTATCCTCAGCCCGCTCGAACCAGTCTATGCCGCCAAATCCCACTTCCTGAAGATCCATCTTCATATTATCCTCTCATCTATGCCTTGGTCTTCCCCTCCACCTGTCCCTATCCTCAGCCAGCTCCATCCAGTCTATGCTGCCAAATCCCACTTCCTGAAGATCCATTTTCATATTATCCTCTCATCTATGCCTTTGTCTTCCAATTGGTCCCTTTCCCTCAGGTTTCCCCACCAAAACCCTGTATACGCCTCTCCTCTCCCCATACGTGCTACATGCCCCGCCCATCCCAGTCTTCTTGATTTGATCACCTGAACAATATTGGGTGAGGAGTATAGATCATTAAGGTCCTCATTATGTAGTTTTCTCCACTCCCTTGTCACCTCGTCCCTCTTAGGCCCAAATACTCTCCTCAACACCCTATTCTCAAACACCCTCAGCCTACATTCCTCCCTCAATGTCAGCAACCATGTTTCACACCCATATAAAACAACAGGCAAAATTATAGTTCTAAATATCCTAATCTTTAAATTTTTGGATAGCAAACTGGAAAACAAAAGATTCTGCACTCAAAGATAGAAAGCATTCCCTGACTTCAATCTGCTCTTAATTTCTTCCTGAATAGAATTTTGATTTGTTAATGTTGCTCCCAAATATTTGAACTCTTCCACCCTTTCAAAAGAACTATTATCAATCTTTATAGTGTTACTTTTTCCTGCATCCTGATGCTGAGACATGATCATGTACTTAGTTTTTTCAGCATTTACTTCTACTTCAGTCTCCTCACTAGCAACTACAAAAGCTTCTGGGTTTTTCTTTATAGTAGGTAAGCTTCTTCCCAATATACTAACATCATAAGCATATACCAGAAGCTGACATGTACCATTTAATATCATGCCATCCTGGTTTACCTGAAACCTCCTAATGGCCTACTCTAAAGCAAAGTTGAAAAGCAATGGCATTAAAACATCCCTTTGTCTCAAACCATTCCTAACAGGAAACATGTTAGACAAATGCTTGCCTACTCAGACTCTGCTACAAGTTTCATTCAGATACAATTTCATTAGCCTTACCAGTTTCATGAGGATACCAAACTCAATGAGAATGTTATTCAAGACCTTACTCCTAACTGTATTACAAGCCTTCTTGAAGTCTATAAAGAGCCAATGCACTGTTTTGTTGTATTACCCTTTTTTCTCAAGTATGTGATGAATGCAGAATATAGGATCAGTAGTTAACCTGTTGCATCAAAAACCACGTTCATGATCCCCAATAATTTCCTCTGCATATGGGGTTAACCTTGACAGCAGGATGCCGGATAAAGTTTTGTACATACTTGGAAAAAGTGATATGCCTCTATAGTTACTACAGTCTGTATCATTGCCCTTCTTATAGATAGGTACAATGATAGACTCCTTCCACTCCTCCTCATGTAATGCCTCCTTATTCTAGATAGAATTAATAATTTATGGACCTCAGAGCAAATTGTTCTACCCACTTCCTTGATCAATTCTGCTTGGATCTGATCAATACCTGGTGATGTGTCCTTTTAGCTTTTCAATAGTCATCTCAATCTCAAAAGCACTCGGCTCAGGTACCCATGGTTCTGCTGTCTGCCTTACCTCATTAACCCCATGTACATTCAACAGCTGAGAGAAATGATTCCTCCAACTATCCAAAATACTGTGGCAGTCTATACCAAATCACCCTTCTCATCCTTTACTATATTAGGTCTAGACTCGTAACCATTCTTAAAATCACTGATGCCCCTATACAAGTCTCTTATATTTTTTATCTTACTGAAAGTTTCAAGTTCATGAATTTTAGCTTTCAGATATTCCTTCTTGTTGTTCCTAAAATGTCTGCTATCTTCATGTCTTACATTCTTTAGATTATCAACATTGCTTTGGTTTGGATCCTGTTAACCAATGCATTTAACCTGCTTCCTTTGATCTAAAAAACCTAAACATTCATCGTCATACCATGGCTTATGCTGCTTTAGTTAATAAAGACCTAGGCTCCCTTCAGCTGAGGTTTTGATATTCTCTTTAATGCCTCCCAAGCCCTATTTATTTCTTCACTATCATATAAGATATACAGAGCTGCAAACCTGTTTGAGATCTCAATTTGATACTGTTTACTAAGCTCCCGCTCATTTAGCTTCCTCAGATTAAATCTTTCCACATCAAACTACTGTGCTTCTTGTTTACATTCTTCCAACCTTTCCCTAACTTTTGCAACCACCAGATAGTGATCAGAATCACAGTCAGCTCCCCTGAGATCGTACATAGAGTACACTTGAGTGCCATCTTCTATCTACCAATATGTGATCAATCTGGTTGTGAGTCTCCCCATCACGACAGGTCCAGGTGTACTTATGAATGTTTGGGTGCTGGAACATTTTGAGCTTGAAAACCAAATTTTTTGATGTGGCAAAGTTTATAATTCTAACACCATTATCATTACTATCCTGATGTACACTCCCATTCCCAATTGTCGGTTTGAAAATATTCTCTCTCCCCACTTCTGCTAATAGAATTTTCATGTGGTACTTAGGAAAATGAAGCAATGAATGACATGGGGAAGCACAATATTCTAATATGAGGACAAGTACAAGTTTAACTGCACAAACATGGCCACAACTAGCATGAAGGAATCAGGGATCAGCAATATTTCAAACATGTTAGACAGAGACCAATTTGTAGAAAAACTTCCAGGTTCTGATGACAGTCAATTGTCAGGACACAGCCAAATCAGTGATACTGATTTACAGGACCATGATGATGATGCACTGTTACTTGATGCTGCAGACAACATGGCTGACAACAATGCTCTGTGTTAGGACATGGGCAATTACGTCAGACAAAAATAAATTTTTACTGGAATAAGTGGACTCCAAAGCCACTTCAAATGATAAATTACTCGCCTTATGGAAGGGCTGCCTAAACTTCAAACAGTAACTTACACAGAAATAGTCGGCTCAACACAAACACTTACAAATTCTGCAAATGAAATTCTGGTTATGTGTGGTCCTCTGTAGTTCATACAAGAGAGGAGACAATTCTGGAGTCACCCACCATTTCAAAAGACACAAAAACAACAGCAATATTTCTGAAACCCTCTTAACCTCTAGTCTACAAAGATTTATCCTGTGGATTTACAAGTACAGTCAAACCTGGTTATAACATCTGTTTATGTGCCACCTCATCTATAGTAACAGACATTCTGTGGTACCAACAAATTTCCCACTGTTAACTATAACAATATACCCCCTGATTAAAACAACATCTGCTTCCAGTGACACTAAATATACGGTCTCTTTCATTACATTACAACCAAGTTTGAATGTATTATAAAATATCTGGGTTTGGCAAAGTTTCTGAAATTGTGCAAAACTGATGTGTGGGACCACCAAACAAATAGCAAACACAGCAGTCCTGCATACATTGTCAGGGTGAGGTGAAACATGCGACAATGATGTAACCTACCACATAGCTAAAATCTGGATAACAAGGGTGGGGGGGGGGGACAGAATCATCTGTGGGTGGTTCATTATAATCAACACACTGTCAATACAGAAACGTAGGCAGAGGACGGGAAAAGAACATGTAAGTGGCAGGCCTACATGAAATCATTCAAAAGATTCAGTGCCATAGTTATAAATTCTCTAGTCACATACAGGAAAAATATAGGACAGGAAGTTGATCATTTAAACTTTAGAAAAGATGTGTAGTTAATTGTTTCTTAGTAAAATATGCAGTACAGCATGTACTATCAGGTTACCATGATAGTGACCAGGCACAAACCAGGCTAACAAAAGGCCATTTTCCAAGTAGAATACCCCCACATAAAAGTAAACCAATACGCTGGTGTAAGCTCTGCAGCAAGCACAATACAAGATGAGTCTTTATATCAGTGTTGGGACAGTGATACTGCTCTGCGTGTCAATGGACATTTCAAAGCCTACCATACAAGGAAATATTATTGACATCATGTCATATGCATATTTATCTACAGTCTGTTGGAAATCACCAGTCCAAATTATACTTATATACGACAAGAAATTGAGATGTTATTTTAAATCGAAACCTATGCAATTTGCAACTTAAGTGTATCTTCAATAGCCTTAAATACTGCTCCTGCATTGCATTATGGACTGGTGTGTATAAGTCCCCACCTTGAACAGTTAGAAATTCTACTCATCCACAGTTTTATGTTGGACAGCTCTACTGCAAACACAATATTTCACTGATACTGTTCAGTCACAACGGTTTATTAATACCAAGAGATATGCCCTACAACATGACTTCTTCTATTCCTAAGAAAAAATATGAATTACTTACAATTTTGCCACTTCCAAATAAAACATAAAACAATAATGAGCACTGACTTTGGCACAAATCTTCGCGACGTAGTAATGCCACACCCCTACCAACACATCCAATCTATGTTGATATGAAAAACAGTACCCACGCCTTCGTGTAGCTTGGGACCGCGTATTTTCAAGTACACGCCTTCAAAATAAAATACTTAAATGTCAGCGGTTTTCTATAACCCTAATACAATAAGAAGAAATCGATGCATGAACGATACAAAACGTCTAAAACATTTAGTTTATTACAGCCACCCAAGCGCCATGTGCGAAATACCTTTTCCAGTTGAGGAAATTCCTACACAGCAAACTAAACTACGTCTCCGTGTGAATGTAATTTTCATACCAAACCAATCACACATTAGACGGTTTAAAAAGTCTTACCTTAAACTGCTTAGCGTTATAACATCTAATAAGCTGATGCACAGAGACAATACCACACCAACGCACAAAATCGCAATATGGCGACCGATACCAACTACTCAGAATCACGCAATTGATCACAACGGCCCGAGCGTGTGGTACGTTCTCAAAGCAGTGTTTGGTCCTTTAAGACACCTGCGGAGAAAAAACCTAGTATGGTAAGGTATCAAGATCACATATAGTTTACAAGTGGCGGCGAAAGAGTATTGATAGAGTGAAATCAGAAATCAATGTATACAAACTAATCATTACATAAAAATTGATTTCTTAGCGTGTTTCAAAAATTTAGAGAACAGAACAATTTATTCACAATATTTCCGTTCATAGTCAACAGATTTAAAGTCTACAGCATCAGAAAATGTAAATTCAGTTCGTCTTATAAGCTTGCAGGATTTCACATTGGAGTGTTTAAATTACACATTTCTTGGTTGTATCTACAAGTCTGTACGGCGTCAGAACACATAAAACCACATTCTGTTAAAATACTATTTATTACGTTGATTGTAAACGGTAGTAGTTCTTGTCTACTATCTTTACTCAGAGTAACGGTTATGCACTTGCCTATTGTATTGCGGTCGCCATTTGTGTAAGCATACAGTTAACAGGACAACATAATGCCTTCCGAAACGCTTTAGAATCAATGCAAGAAATGAAACAAGTCTACGTACTACGGTGCGATACATAGAGTAAATGGGTATAATGTCTGTGTGTATGTGTGTGTATGTATGTATATATATAAAACACCCATTTACGCTATGTACCGCACCGTAGTATGTAGACATGTTTCACCTCTTGTAAGTATATACTTACAAGATGTGAAATATGTCTGTGGTGTTTGGTATATACAGAATGACCCGGAGGGAATGTGGCAGACTTCGGTAGAATGTTCCTTAAGTTAAAATACACCGATATAACCAAAAAAACCTATATCCGAAGTTGAACGGTTACGGAGATAATGGCGAGAGAAAAGTAAGGTCTTCTTGCGGTTCCACGTACTGTACCTGGTTCGCGTAACGTATTACTCGTACACTGCTCATGTCCGTCCGTCAGTCTACATTCGGCTCAAGCGCGTTCACGCTGAGACTGCACATGTAAAGTGCTTGGAACCCTAAGGACAACTATGACATTAGTGCGAGTGTTTATGTACTTTAATTAAATGGCTTTATGTCACTCAGATGTTAATTTGATGTTTAGTACAGATATTAAAATTACAGAAACCACATATTCCTGCCAGTTTTAATATGTATTTGGTAATCAATAAGTGTGTAACAGCTGTCATACTTTCAAACTTCTCTCGCCATTATCTC
>JGI20166J26741_11772363_pt1 | contig 10352 bp, 5 predicted proteins | sample TergutCu122P5_FD_26741 | JGI IMG/M metagenome (IMG submission 26741) | reverse complement strand
GCAGAGACCAGAGTTCAGTCAGGCGACTGGTATGGCTCTGGTACGCTGCATCCTGGGCAAGTTCTTAGGGGTAGCTTGCCATTGCTTTCCCCCGCTTTTTCAGATGTTCCCACTTTACACCACCAGGTGCCTCCATGTCCGCAATGACGTGAGAGATCCCAACGGCAGAAGTGGGAACTGTGGGCAAGAATGTTGTCCGGTAATTTTGCCGAAAAGTCTGTATGGGTAAAGGAAAGCAGGGCTTTTCTATGCATGCAACAGATTTTGTTATAAAATAAATAATTATTTTGGAAATTCTGCTTTTGCAACCTTGTTCGAGGCCTTTCATACTAATAATAATTTCTGCTGTTAATTGGCCTGTAACTTTCAGTCAAACTTTGCATGGGTTCACTTTTCTTTTTCATTGCACTATTCAGTGATGATCTTTACTGTACTTTATTTTATTCAAATCTTCCACAAGTTATATGGATTTCTTTATTTTTTGCTTCATTTGTTTCTATCACTTCTGTCACCCAGAATATATTATCTATGCACAATTGTCCAGTATGACTACCCAACATCTATGGACTCTCTGTAAGTTTTCTAACTGAGGATGAAATCATGTCTGATTTTTCCACATCTCATGCAAATGATAATTCAAATTGTACTTATATATTACATCATATCTGATAAATTCTTGAAGATATCTTTATGACATAGTCTAATCTTCATTAATTGCCTATATGCCTATCATCTCTAATTCTTTACCCAACATTTTTATTTACCTTTATATAACTTCCATTAATTTCCTCCCATTGTTTAATGTTTTCCATGTAAAAGCTAAAGCAGCCCCGTTACAGGCCTGAAGTGGCCCAGAGGGTTTTAGGAAATTAAGGTTCCCAGATTTCATGACAACAGCACAGGATAGTAGTAAGGTTGTCAGCCTTATGCACCAGCCGCCTTTACCCCCAGGAAATAAACCTGGTACTCATTTCTGTTAGAGGCTGAGTCGACCCCAGGGCCATAGTGCAACTGGAAGGATTATATCACTGAAAAATTCCACTGACACCATCAGGAATCGAACCCGCGACCTGCTGGTTTGTAGCGTAGTGGTTTAACCACTACGCCACCGCAAATGCTTTCCATGTACTCTATCAAAATCAGTACACCACTTACTTTTTCATTTTCTTTGGTTCTGCACTCTGTGTGTGTGTGTGTGTGTGTGTGTGTGTGTGTGTGTGTGTGTGTGTGTGTGTGTGTGCGCGCGCGCGCGTGCGTGCGTGTGTGTGGGTATTCTTCCAAAATCCTTGAATGCATGTTCTTAATTGTACATTAAACAAGTGTTGTCTGTTTCAGTGTGATTCCTCGTGTAACTCCGCACCACATCAACCGTGGAGTAGCAGCATAAGGTTATGAGTAGCCAACTGGTTTGTTCTCCCTTGACATTCTGAAGTTTGAAAATATTTTTAACATGTGATCATCATTGAATCATCATATAATGATGGGCTTAATTTTATGAAAATATTTTCAAGTTACACTCAACAGCAAGTGAGTTAATTAATTAGATGGAACATAACACTAGCAGCAGTTAGAAAATACCTATAAATGATATAAGCACAATTCATATTCTGTGTTGCTGCAAGTCCATAGTTTGAATCCTTCCTTCCCTCTTCAGCCCTATCTTCCTCTTTCACTCATTATTCCCTATCTTCTAGATCCCTCTCTCTTTTTTTGTCCTTACTGGCCTCAATCAGAGGAAGTCTTGCTACCCCATTCTTTACTGTTTGTCCTGCATCTAAATGATACACCAGACTGGGGCCTGAGAGGAGCTGTTTTTTTGGCCATTCAAGTACCAATCCTGCTGTTTGAACCAAGTCCTTGCAGCACCCTCTTCAGAATCTACGAGGACCACACCTGCCTGCCTATATATGACATCACGCACTCATCCTACACACTTTGTCCATGAAGATGCAGGAAGCACATATGGCACGTCAGCAACACAACCCACTCCTATAGGGTACCGAAATCCCCAAAACAGAGCATATTTTATGGGAATATTAACAGGCGGGTGATAATAATGTAGAAAAAGGGAATAAATAATGTACATAGATAATAAAGTGTAACAGAATGTTGTTTATTTGTGGGAACACAGCACTACTAATATGGTAGTCACAATTTATATGTTGAAATATATAAACAAATAAAATATGCTTCTACCAATCAATTTCTTAATCAGTGATACGGTATTCATACAATGTTCTAGACCAGAATAATCTGTTTGCTTAGAGAAGCATGCATTAAATTAAACACCATTTATTACAATAAGCCTCCAAACTTTACTCTTTTGTCTAAATAATGCCCTTCTGAATTGTACTCATTAATTTTTAGTAAGGAAAGACTTTTCCTTGGTAATTAGAAAACCCATAATAAATGTAGCTCCTGTATTAGTACATTCAGTTGCTTCTTGATTTAAATGTATCAGTATAAACTACGCACATTAGGAATGGTATGAACTGCCATCGTTTGGCAGTTCTGGGTCCTACAATACGTCAGTGCAGACAGTAAAATGCTATTTCCTACTCTTTGGATTCTTGTTCAGGTAAAAGGGCTTTTGTTTCACATCTCGTAGATAAAATATTAACCATTGTTCTGTATTGCTTGTAGGAGGCATGAAGTGAAAGGCTTAAATATATTATATTTTAGTTGAAAAGTTTACTGAGAAATAGGGTATAACTCCTAAGAAATGTTACCTTTTTATTTAGTAGACCATGTTGAATGTTTTGGTATAGAAAGTCAAGTATGACTTTCACTAAACTTTTGTTATCAAAACAAAATATTGAACATTTTTGAAATGTCAAAGTTACATAAAACTTCACATCACAGATTTTGAAGTGCAGCTTCACTTTATGCGAACAAACTGATGCTCAGCATTGTATAGACCAACTGACCGTTTCATTTTCATATCCCATTCGACCCACTCTCTTTCACTAAGATCCACTTCAGGGTAAACATGGCCACTCTCTTCAGCAACTGCACTCCATCCATCCTGAAGCCAGAAATAAAACAATGCCACTGGCAAAATACATGAAGTTGTACCTACCTGGGTCATTGTCAGGTGACTGACTCAGAAAAGTGAACAGTATTAGACCTTCATACAACCTGGAAAGAGTACATATCATAGGATCCATGATTCATGTTTCAAGGTGGTATGTGTGATTACCTACTCCCACAAACAACTCTTTCAAATTGTACAAACTTGGAAGATTATGGCACTGGAGGTCAATGACACATATGCTTTAAATCTGTACCTAAAAATATATCGTACAACTTATGCAAATTCGTAGTTTGTTTACAATGTCAACGAAAGTATTATGGTGGATTTGAAATGGATCTGAGATATGATATATTTGACATATTTCAAAGTACTATCTGGTTGGAAGGGCCATCAGAAACAATCAGAATAACTGGTAGTTGACAGCAGAGCAGGAAACATTCCGTTATGGAAAAAATGCAAGGACAGAACTGTGGCATGTAGACACTTCATGCAAGTGCTACACTTTTCTCTGCACTGGTATTAATATAAAGTATACCTTTGTACTCCAGTATAAAGTATATGTTTACATTTGTGTGGTACTGCATATCCAACTCAAAATTACGCACCCTAAAATCAAAGTCTACCAACTCCACACCACGACAATCAAACACCACTATGGTCTTGAAATTTTCATGATCGTCTTTGGTATATGGTTGTACTGAATCTTCCAGGATGCCTGTAAAGAAGCAGATTTTCACAGTTATATCTAAAATTAAGCATTCACTTCTGAACACCTTTAGAATTAATAATGTTGTAATAATCTAAATACTGAAGTTTCCATTTTAGGTTTCTTTAGGGAGAATTTGATTGCAACATGAAAATGAGAAAATTTAACATTAATATTATTGACTTTGGATCCCTGAAACTGACCCTTAAATCAGGGAACATCAAACAAGGATTCTCTATGTATATAGTCATAATCATATTGACTTGTTAGTTTTAAAATCAGCTGTATTTTAACAGATGAACACAAAATATAAACAATGCCCAATGGAAAATATGTACCTAAGTTTACATAAATATGCGAACATAACAGACATTGAGTGTCCCTGGAAATTGTCTTATTTATTGAACCCAGTATCAGAATATCAAGTCTGGCTCTTGTGGCAACATGACTTTCATTTTAAGCACCTATGTTCCATCGAAATGCCTGGAGCCACTCGCCCAAAGACAAAGTGTCATCTGAACCCACTTTCAGTTTTGATTGTAAGAAATGGGTTTTGTGTTGTACCCATATGTTATGTGTATGTGGACATAGGGTGTTGCTAAACATAGGTAAATAGTGCACATTTCAAAGGGAAACCCAATTATGGTTCATGAAGTCATGCTCAATTTACATTAACATCTTCATATGTCATTCTAAAAAATTTTCCAAATGGCTTAAAAATAAATCTCATCAGTTACACCTGCTAGCATAGTAAATTACATTTCAGGGGCAGAAGTTACCAGCAAACCAAACTCTTGGATCTTGAGTGACTATATTCTGTAACAATTGCTTTTTTTTTTTGTTTTGTGACTAAGCAGTGCACTCACTTAAGTTGTTCTCTCTAGAGCAGAGTTTGCACTTGGCAGAATAGTGTATGTTGGCATGTCCCGTACGGTCCTCCACAGTTTCTGATAAGCTTACGTCATGCCATTTATCTGCTGTCTCCCCACATGCTGTACATTTCATCTGAGTAGAGAAACAGAGCTTTTAGGCAAAGAAGTTTGCTCTTTAAAAACATAAATTTAACTTCAAACTTAAACACACATACAAAATCTTGATCAGGATAACTGCTTTTCTGGCTGCGGTTTTAATTGTGAAACTTCCAAAATATGAAGCTAATGTGTTAATCACTATACCACGATGTTCAATCAACCCCTCTGTTATGAATTGCATAGCTTAGTACACTCACCAAATACAGAGAGAGACCCCATATTTCATACCAAGTACTTTTACTACAAGACCAATAACAGATTCAATACATTCAACATACCATGGTCTTCAAGGTTATGGCATTGTGTGTTGATGGTGCCCACCTACTGAACTATATGGTATAATACCCTGGAAGACCACAATATGATCTCCACTACTGTGAAGACCCTAAGTTCTATTAACATTTAATACAAACTAGATTGTCTTGTACTGAGGGCTGCATTAATCTGACATGAAATTTCTAAGCAGAGTTTAATGTGTACATAATGTATTATCAAAGATACTTACTTTCAGATACCAGCAGAACTCAGGCTGATTTGTGTATATCTTTTCAATACACTCCAGTGTTGCTCGGATCTGCAACCCGATTTTCTACAAGAGAGTCAGAACAAAGTACATACTAGTTAGCTGGTTTCATTACAGCAGCTATTTACAGTGTGTTAAGTTACTGCAAGACATTGTGCTGTTATAATTATAGCTGTAATTAGCTTTCAGTTACTCTGTTAAACAAATGTTAGGACTGCCAACAGCTCTTAAAACAGGGATGGTGGGTTTCTTACTTACTCTAATGGTTATAAGTATTCAATGGCAGTGGCTGTAGAACTATGAATGTCACCTTTTTAAGATGTAATTCCAGCATGCATGTTAATCTCAATGGGAATAATAGATGTGGGAACATCTGACAAACTCAGAACTTCACTATAGTCTATCTTTGCACAGAAAACCACTCCACCAAAAGAAGCTTCTTTTTACCTACGTGGTATGAAAAATTAGTTTCTGGACAGGTCACAATATGATACTACTACAGCTAAGATAAAATTCTTCTGCTATATGGAAGTAAAGAAGAATCTGTCCAATCATTTGCCTTTCATTTAAAGTCCTAGCTTGTCACTCAGGAAGAACCTTTTGTGAAGTTGGTTTGTGTGTTTTGCCCTCTGTGAATGAAACTTCATTAGAAAACAACATGTTACCAAAAAAAAAAAGGGTATGTGCATAAAGTTCTGTTTCAATGCGGCAGAACTGCTGCATAAATATATGAAAAATTAGAATTTTATTTTGGAGAGCAAATGGCAAGTAGCACTGGGACATACAATTAGCTTTTCCAATTTGAAAGTGTAGTAACATCAGTTAACAAAGCTGAGTGTTTAAAAAGTATGTGCCAAAGGAAACTAGATAAACATGCTACAGATCAACAAATGTATTAATGAAGAGTGGTGTGTTACTGTATGTGAATTGGCTAATGCGGTGGGAATTGAACTTGATCATACAACCAGCAGGAGCCAGGATAGCACAGTCAGTTCAGGGATAAGGCTGCCAGCTGGATGATTCAGAGTTTGAAACATGGCAGGAGCAAGTGTGATGAGGTTAAAAATGTTGGAGATGTACCTCAACTTCTCCCATATGCCTTCATGGCATGGACAGGGAAAGCCTTTACAATTTAACCTGTTTTGTTTCATCTAAACTGTGACTTATTTGTCAAGCCATGGATTATGTTGCTCCAATTCATAATCTTATTCTCTTTGTCTGAAAGTGATAATCTGTAATACTTTCCCAAGATCTGGTTCTATCTGCAATGTCATCTTTGTTCTCAGAATCTGTGCACATGTTTTAAATCTTAGCATTTTACTCTTTACACTTCGTTCCTCTCGAGATCAAATCTCTCCATGTCACACTTGTACATCTCTGCTTCAACTACTGGTGCTTTCTCCCTAACCTTTTGCAACAATCAGGTAATTATCAGTGCCTGTCAACTCCCTCTGCTACCTGAATACCATTACCTATCTATGCATTGCTTACAAATTGCTTTTGGTGACAGAATAAAAGCAGATTAGTGACCGCCTTGTTGACAGTTCTGCACCCATTCGGTTTTTACTTGTGGGGCTGGTTAAGGGATCAAGTGTAAAGTACTAATCCAACTTTCATTGTATACTTAAAAAGTTCATTTTACCCTTTAATTTACATACTCACCATTTTTAAGTAATTATTACGAAGTGTACAATAACTGAAACTTATTCTTTCTTCTACAGGTACCGTACACCTACAACGTGCGTTACCAAGTCCTAACCTAACCTACGGGACAAAGATTGCATGTACACTGCACAGAACATTACATGTGTTATTAAGTGCATTCACGTCTAATGTAAAGCTGGAGTGAATTCCTTCAATTCTGTAGAGTACAGGGCTTTTAAAATCATTAAGTTGTTTGGGATGAAGAAACTTTCTGGTAATTTTGCTACACATACTCACTTAATGGTCATGGTAATGTTGGCATCATAGCAAATGCAGTAAATGCTGCCAACCAATCAAAAAGATCGAAGGATAGGAAGAAGCTGCCATCTGTGAATAATGTTTGCGCAAACTCAACTTCCATGCGGAGTTGGATGGAGAAGGCTAAATCGGAAAGAAGGGTAACTTCTTGTCCAACTTACAGTACGTGTGTGCGTATGCCACCAAGGCGTACAGTGGTACTAGAAATGAGAGTAAAGGTGCTGGTCTTTCTTAACCTCGGTAGTAGATAGAGGTTAGTGGTAAACTTCACGCCCCAGCCATTTTACCCCCAAGAAAGAGCCCCGGTACCCACTGAATAGGAAGCTGTGCCGGCCTAAAAGCCGGTAGGGATTCTGACCGCGTATAGTTCAGCCAACAACCTAGTCGCAATGCCGACTACTCTGTACCGGCTCCGTTACATTGCTTGATACGTAATTTATATCTACTGTGTTTATTCTGTGACCACTGTAATCAGGTGGAAAAAAACTGACGCCCTGAACGAAGAGAAGTTATGTTGCCCTCTCTCCCACATATCACTTCTGCATCATTAACAGTTTTATTTCATTTATTCGTTGTTATTATTATTATTATTATTTTGTAGGGAACACTGGTGAAAGAAGTAGCGGCATGAGCTGTGAAAAGAATCAGCAGCGCTTTTACTTTGAGAGGCTGAAGAAGTGTTATACCTGAACCTAACACTCGTGAAAAAATATGGACTGCCTAGTCTTCACCGACAGATTTATGAACTGCTTGCCGCTGAAGGTGAAGGCACTAGTCTTTCCGAACTTCTGACTGCTCGCCCGGCGACACTCTCATATCCAGAAGATTTCACTCTTAAGTAAGCAGGTGGAGGAAACCTTACAAGTAAAGCATTTGACTAAAAAAAGTAATAGTAAGCTCGGTTTCTGTTCACTGTTTAAAGTCGTAAGTGTTTCATCTGTTACACCAATGGGAGAGCTTAAATTTGTGACGTCATGGACACACCTGTCTGACTGCGCAGTGCAGCAGTGTTTGGTCTTTCATCAATGCTGTGTACCACTGGTCATTGTATAGACGTGTATCCGCCAGCGGCAAGAGTAGTAGTTACAAGTGTCTGGTAATGTCTGTCATGTGTCCTGCTTTTGAAGGTGCCGGCAAGGAACCTGGCCTTCTTATCTGGAGAATTGAGGTGAGTTTCGTATCTTTGGGTGTTTTTGTTTTCAACTGGAAGCAAGTCTGTATATCGACCGGACTGCTACCGCGTGACAACAAAACTGCGACACCATCTTTTTGCCGGTGCTTGATTTTTTAATTCGCTTGGTGGCGCGGATTTATCCGATCTATAGCGCACGTACAGGCGTTATTATGTTCGCAGAACATACGTTCATTCTGATACACGCGAGACAGGTAGTTTTCAAAATTTGTTGCAAAATGGGTCTGTGAAAGGCTGAGTCGAAATTATATCTAGCAGGATCTTGAAACCCGTTGGAAGACCTAGAAGTAGATCGGAGGATAATATTAAAATGTTCCTTACAGGAATAGAATGGGACTGGGTTCTAGTGGCTCAGGATAGGGACATTCGGCGGGGTCTTGTGAATACTGTAATGACTCCTCAGATTACACACAATTCTGGGAATTTCTTTAGTGCCTGAGGAAGTTTAAGCCTCCCAAGGACATTGCTCTACGGAGGTATTATATACGTGCACATATCCCGGGAAGATGATGTACATTATAGTACTGTTATCGTTACAGTAATGAAACAGTATTTTATATGAAATTAAGTATTAGTATAATATATTCTTAAATATCTCAATATCAGTGTCAACATGTAGCCCGTGTAACTTTTTAGAATTGTATGTGTCACGTGTAACTTTTTAGAATTGTGTGTCACTTGTGTTAAAATTATACATGTATTGGTGTTGAGGCTTATTATTGTGTGAGGACAACGGAAGTTTTCATTTACTTAGTGTGTAATACGTTGGCTTTAAAATTTATCACGTCACCGTGAGCTACGTGAGACTGGTTTTCGTACTGAATTTGTATTATAAGGTTATTTGGGAAAATCATTTATATAGTTACTTACATCTCTTTCCTTCCGTGGTATTGCTCAATTTACATAGTTACGTTTTGTAGCTGTTGTGCTGATAACATACTGTATATCCGCTAGTACATAATAATCCCTACATTTCCGCTTGTTGTGTTATTTGACGACAGACCATTATCAAAGACGATCCAAAACATTTATGGTTTCAGTGCATAAATAAATTTGGGGGCGCTACTTGCTTGTGGTCTTCAACTGACAATTTATATAGAATAACATAGGAATTTGACACAAAATCCGATATTAGCCTTAAACTAGCCCTGGATATTATCTTCATCACAGGATTGCTTTTGTGCATGAAATTAACCTCTTTACTTACGCAGTTTTTCTACTCCCGTGTACGGCTTAAGCGTGTGCAGCACATTTCTTTACAGTGTGCATCCAAGAAATTATATTTTTCATTTTTATTGAATACTAATTCGTAAGGGCATAATTTTATTCGCCAAATAAACGAAGGAAAACAAAACAAAAGTTTTTAAAATTAGCAACTACACTCCACTTAAAAACGCGATCTTAAAAATTGGATACAAAATTAAATATTAAGACGCAAAACCATATATTTGGAGACTTGGTGTGTCTGGGCACACCCTGCACACCTCGTACGCACGCCTGTGCCTTACATCACGTCTCACTCCCAGACATTAAAGCAGCAGCCATTCAGTGCGTGATTTGAAGTTTTCCCAGCTTTGATGAAGTTTCAAATCTTCTGGGACGTGACACCTTGCCGGTTGGTGAATGGTTATTGACACTTCAGAGGAGCCTACTGCCTCCATCCGCAGGGTAGTGCAGGAGGCAGCAAGTCTCCCACAAAAAGTCGCTAATGATTTAAAAATCGACGTGCTGTCGCACCCCGCAAGATCTCCGTATTCAATAACCGTAAATGTATTGTGCGGTCGCTGTTGCGGGTAATCACGAATTGTCGCCAGCGACGGCGACTGAGTTGAAGGAAATAGGGTTGGATATTTTTCATTCTGTGCAACTTATTGTACTTCTTATCATAGGTGTTACCTGGGGGG
>JGI20166J26741_11772252_pt1 | contig 10352 bp, 5 predicted proteins | sample TergutCu122P5_FD_26741 | JGI IMG/M metagenome (IMG submission 26741) | reverse complement strand
TAAACCGAAACATGTTGGAGCGTAATTTTAGAATGTTTTAATAACTCTGTGTTTTTTAACATTGTGTGCATCAGTTGGTAGTGAAAAAGTTTTCAACATTCTCTCATATGTTCATGTCAGGTAACACTTTCTTTTCAGACTGCACGGAAACACTCGGAAGAGAATCAGTTTGACACAATGAATGGTCAACACATGAAAGCATGCCAGTCAGAATCTTATAGTGGGGAAAATGCCTTCAGAGTTCTTCTACAGCAGCATGTGCTGTGCTATTACAATACCTGCATATGACAAGCAAGTTACAAACAAAAAGACAGTTACAACACCTCACAATTAACTAATAATGACAGCCATCAAGTGTGAAATGAAGCATGAACTGGCCCACGTATGGCTTTGGCTTGGCTATTAGCTCAAGAAAAGACAAGCACAGCACACACACAACACATCATATTAACCTGCTACAGTATGTGAAACTGCAAGAAGACCACAAGCATTCATCTCCATCTACAGGTATGTTATACTGATGGAAATTAACAAACAAAATCTTTTCTGAAGTATGGCAAGTTCCTTCTGATACACCCCATGTGCATGTTATAAACTTTCGGCATGGCAAGTGCCCAGTATACTGTACAAAGACTGTCTGGGGATTGGCCAACGGCTTTAGGATGTTTGGATTTCTCAGCATCATACTGTGCATCAACTGAATTCATCTTTCAGTGCCAAAGGGTTGCTTTCTGCAAGGTAGGAACTAAATTTTTATATATTATTTGGATGAATTTCATTCTTGAAACACTACTATTCATCTTGACTTTATTACTGTTACTGTAATCACACTAATAATTGTTATTAAAACTATGCATGTCCTTGAATGTAGTCCTGAACCCAAAATTCAGAAGCCAAATTCTGTTGCACTTTAAACTAGCAGAATGGTCATGGTTGTTCAGAAACTTTCACACTCTAACAAAAAATACTGAGGAAGTGTGACACAATGAATTCTTCTAAAGGAGCAGCAGGTCTTATACTTTTGTGCAAGAAATGAAATTTCACTGCTTATGAGATGTTTCCTCACCTTTTTCTTCCTGAAGAAAATGCTGCCCCGTTTCCGCCGCTTACCTGGATCCTGCTCATATGCAACCCTGTGTACAAAAAAGTCCACAATCAGTCTGAAGTTCAGTGCTCTGTTGACAATACTTGACTAAGGAATCAGGTCCAAACTCTAGCTGATTTTAAGTTGTCATGGTTGTTTGTTGTCAATGCTCATATTTTGGGGGTTTCTGCATTGTGTGAAAGTGGGATGTGTTGCTGATGATTTGAAGAACTTACTGCTCCAAATCATTGCTCTGATCATCTGGATTAAACTGAGGTAAAGCGTTGAAGTTAAAAGGACAATCTCACAGTATGTGAGGGAAAGCTTACCTACACAACCTGAATACTTTCACTGCCTACTTATGCCTGACCCTGACTGTGGAGGCAGAAAGTCCCTAAAGAACAACAACAAAACAGACATACGTCACGGTGTTAGAACTTAGAAACAGCAGCAACAATGACTAACTAATTCCATGGAGCAGAATGACTCTTTAGAAGCCAACTGATGCTCAGCTAACCACGAAATTCCCCAATTTTACACAACTGAAGATTCATTATCACATTCATACGCAGCCCCCATTGACACCCAACCTGAGCAACAATGCATCCAGTCTGCACCCTCCCATAAAAATCCACTTCCATATTAGTCTTCCATCTACGTCTATGTCTTCCAAATGGTTTCTTTTGTTTCAGGTTTTCCTACCAAGACTCTCTATGCAGTTCTCTCTCCCAGGCATGTTATATGCCCTGCCCACCTCATCCTAATCACATTTTGTGAAAAGTATGAAGACAATATTTCAATTTCAAATTTGTCAATGTGAAGCCAAAAATTAATGTGGCACATGTTGGGGGCAACTGACTACTGTAATCTTCTAGTTTAGTGCTAACCAGTCACTCTCATATGTTCTCCACATGGCAGTGCAAATGGCCACTTGCCACTCTTAATTTATGACACACAATGACAGATAACTACATTTATCAGGTGCATCTGATAACAGTATAGCCACCCTTGCTCTTTGTGGCTTCATACTTCATGGTTTCACAAATATGCAAAGTTGACCCAATAATAAAAATACATGAAACCATCAAAGGATAAGAGCATCAAAACTGTCCGACAACCTGAACAAGCCTTCAAGCCATACCTCATGATGTTCAAGGAGCTGGGTGGGGAAAGGGGAGTAAAAAGAAAGAGGACACAGCTCCCCATCATAATATTTTTGCACAGAAAAGGAAAACACTTAAAAAAAAATAGTAAAACACTGTTGGGGGGGGATCAACTATTTGCAAATTTTCACTTTTCAAGGGGGTTCTTTGAACCTAACCTCGGGATATGCAAGGGATGACTGAGTATGAAGCATCTGTCAGATTTCACCCAAACACTGTGATGTATCAACAAGAAATGCTGTACTTTTAATTTAGCTAGTACACAGTACAATAATATGATATTTAAATAGGGCAGCCATCTTCACTGTCAGATGGACACAGACATAAAATATACAGAAACTTGACTGCAAGGGTTAATACTGACTGCAATGTCTTCAAATATTGTTCATGACAAAACAACTTCACACATACAGAGATGCATCCCACAAAATCACAAGCGAGGCAATCCTTGACTCATCACCAAACATCTCTCTTAAAAACATATTTTATCACTCTCCCAAGAACCTCCCATTACTGCAGTACAAGACATTTCTGCAGTAGGGCTCCCTAATGTGGACTAAATCAGGTTACATATAAAATGAAAACACTTGTTTCCTACATTTATGTAACTTCTCAGAAATACATATCTCCCTTAGGCTCTACTAGTGGTGACTATTAGCATTACTGTCCTCTGGAATATGATGTCATGTACAATGGAAGTCAATTACAATGGGACTTCTAAACTTTATCATCCTATGAGACCATGCTGGTCTCTAATATGTACTGGTGAATCACTTAGCATGCTGCATGCAGTGTGTGTGTTTACTTGGTAGCATAGCAATTTAAATGTCCATGCTAAGTCAGAACAACTCAGGCCATCATGAGATACAACTGGCATTTAAATCCATCAAAAAAACATTAAATAATGTTAAAAAAAAATTGTCATTACAGCAAATACTCATCACGGCCATACCTGCACTTAGCATCACATCACATGCAAAATCAAATGCGTATTTCTACATACATCTCATAACTAGTGTGCCGGACCTTGGTTCTCATGCAACATATGTTTCTGCGCAGTGCAAATTTGTTCAGGTAGCCTTACCCCTCCACTTCCTATAAGCAGAACCTGCCTCAACAGTGATCTGGCTAGTTGCTTCTGGTTCATGGGTGAATCAAACAACTTCTCTTCTAAATTCTGGCTTGATATGGGATTTATAAACTTCATTTTGGCAGGAGAAGCATATGGCCAGAATTAATAATTAACACATCAACCAATAAAATTATGGCCAGAGTCTTTGGAACACCAATGTAATGTAACAAAATTTCATTTTTATTTCTTAAAGCCATAAAAGTTTTCTTTCCTTTTGTGCTTTGTCATGGGACAAAGTGTGTCAACAGTATTAATGGCTGAAAAAAGTGTATTCTGTATGCCAGTAAGTAATGACTGTTCATCTCATAATATTAATAAACTGTTATTTTTTTGTTAGGTATTAAAATGACTGCTGTAGTAAGTAATATGTTTTGCTCCCACCCCACGACCACCTTTCACAGTCTCCCTGAAAGATGCTGATTTTGGGTATGGTTTCCAAAGAAGACAACAGGTGATGTTGCACTAGTAACAACACAGGCGTCTATGCAGCAATCATCACTCATCGTAACTAATGAACTACTATACCGATTGGACGACATATTTCCAACACGGGACATCACACACACCACAGAGCAGACTTAAGACAGTGCTGAGGCAGACCTGGCTCAAAGGGAGAATTTCCCAACACAATGTACCATCCATACTGGACAGTGGACCCCATTCATACATGAAAGAGAAGGGTGTTTGTAGACAGAGGCAGAAATAAAAAGAGAGGTATAAGAACCTCTTATTCAAACCTCAGAATGCAGTGTGGCACCAGTCTGCCATGGGAATGGGTCAGTGTCACTTGATGTACAGAGTTAACAAACACTTTTGGTTGAAGCAGTACATAATAAACCCCAGTGGTGGATGTGTGGATAAAACATACCAAGATACATCATGGTCATGGATGGTGAGGTGTGTGACAAGTTTGTGGACTGCCAAGGACAATAAATCAGTGGACTCAGGCATGACATAAGAGACACTGTAGCATGTAGGTAGTAGTGAACCCATACACAGGAAAGGCTTTACAACTCTGGGAAGAAATGTGATACCAGTGGGGGGTGGCTACATAAGTCATGTAGTTCCAATACCTTATCTTCCACTACTTCCTTTTTACTATGTAACCTTGAGAAAGAAAAACTGCAGCAAACATATGGCCATGAAGCTTGACCAACAGTGGTTAAAGATAAACAAGGACTTCTGCATCATTCACAATAATAAATGAGGAAAGAAGCACAAGACAGAAACGTCTTACTGCTGCCCTGCACTCTCTACAAAGAGCAACAGAAATTTATGATGACGAAATGGGCACTTGCTGTTACTGAGCAACTATAATATGTAACATATATAACTTAATGCTTCAATCTTCCAACTTTCATTACAGTGGACTTCTTGCACTGAGTCATACTTGGAAGAATGGATGTTCGCTGTTGTTCAGTAGGCAGGTACCAGTATTTCAGATAAATCTGCTACCTCCATCATCAGGGTACAAGTGATTTCCCCACTCAGCTCACTTTTCTCAAACATACTGATACCACACTACACAAAATCAGATACTAGAACACAACACTTTTGGTTCATCGCAGCATTCACACAAAACAATCTCTTTACCCTTCAGTGAATTGTGTGTGTCCAGTCCACCCTTATTTCACTTACATCCACCTTAATACTATCGTCCCACCTACAATGTGGTCTTCCAATTTCTCTCCTCTTAGGGAACAGCTGACCAAATATGTATGTATTTCCAATCTATCTCACAATATCTACTTATCACAAAACATTATGTGCAGAATACAAATTACAAAGCTAATTATGCAATTTTTTCCCGTCCTCTTTTAGGTACAAATAGCCTACCCAGCAATTTGTTCTTACTCTTGATCCACAGTTCTCTGATAAATTATGTTCCACACCCATAAAAAACAGCTCTAATTATAATTCAATGCATTTTAATCTTCAGGTTTTTATAGCTGGCACAGAAGACAAAAATTCTGACCTGAATAATAGAAAGCATTTGCAAAGAATAACATTATCTTAACTCCTTTATAGCTGTCACTTCCATTTGTTACTGTTGCTCCCGAGAGAGAAAATCTGTATCACAGTGTCAAACTAAAAACCTATTATCATGCAGTGTGAGCTTGTGCTGTACAGTCACAGCAGCCTCTTCACTAAATTAAAATGTTTCTGTATTTTTTAAAAAAAACCTGCTCAGTACCTGCAATTTAATCAATCAATGACAACACATACAGCAGGAGCTGCTATATGCTACATCACACTAAATAGAACTAATACCATAGACACACAATGACCATGTTCAAAATAACACAGTGGGGAGCATTATGACAAAGAATGTAAATTGTAAGTCACATTAGATTCCTGGAAGAGGCACTGGGAACTTCATACTTTAGCAGCATGTCTGTAACACAGTGCCAGCTTTCTAAGTAACAACGCTAATTGAATTTACCTTTAATTATTTTAAACTGTTTGTACATAATTATTTTAAAATCTAATTGTATCAGAAATAGAGTTTTCAAATTTTCCTATCATACTTTCTTGTCTCTACCACAAGGGGGTAGTTGTATAACAAACACAAAATGACAGACATCATTTATAGACATTAGTAAATCTGTATAATATTAACCTGATGTTTGGAAACAATAAAACTGCAAGCAAGTGGCTTAAAGCTACTCACTCATTGAGAAACTCATCTAGTGAAATCTGGATGTTTGGCGGAATTAAGTGTTTGACTGCTGCCAATACCTCCTCTTCTGTCTCACTTTCTGTTCCACTGGGACGCTGGCAGCTGATACATTAACAAGAGCAAGCAACTCAAACACATGCAGCAAGACAAAACTGAAGTATCACAATAGGAAAAGGAATACACAATCACAGCATTTCAAATTTTCAGATTTTCAGATTTTGTACAGTAAAAATTTAACAGCCACATGAGATCAGCTTGGGCCAATGCAATGGCTTAGGCACCTACATGCAGGATTCTCACTGCAAAGCCTCAGGTTTAATCTTGGGCAACTACAAGAGAGATTCACAGTGAATGACTGGACCAGGTTTTACACAGATTTTCTTCTTAGTTTTCCCTGGTAATCATCATTCCACCACTGCTCCATACACATCTATCAGTGGACCCTACGGTATGCAACAGTCCCGACCAGGCAGCATGTTGTCACATACTTGGTCTTTTAAGTAGGTGGCATAATCTCCCTCCCCACCACTTGGCTGGTCACAAAGTAAGTATTTTATGACCAACTGGGGCTAATACTGATGATCCCACAAATGAAATGGTGTTTACTTAACCCAATTCAGTAATCCTCACTCTTATAACAACAAATACATTATTAATATGCGTTTCTGCAGATAAAATTATTAAACAGTTAGGCAAATGCCCGAGGCTTCTGTCTTCTGAGGGCCACATGACAGTAGGGCACCGTTAAATAGAAGAGCTGTGGTCAGTAGTACAAAATATGTTGCACAAATAGCATTCTCAAGACAGTAATACAACTGTATTCAGCAAAACCTGCATTTAATAGATACTGATGTGGGGAAACTCTGAAACTGAGAAATAATGAACAGGGCTTCCAATGCCTGAAACAAAAGCAAAGTCAATGCCTGTCAGCCTAAAGTAGTTTGTTGTTTCTGTGCAACACAGTCATTAGACAGCATAAAAAGAATAGTTAAAATAACAAGCAAAACAGCAAGTAGATGAACATCTATAAAAACAGAACATTATGTTTTAACAAAATGTTGTGCTGCAGAACAGAAAATATTCTGATGACTCCAAGCACACACGCACTATAATCAAGCTGAATGTTCATGCTGTTTACCTTGTACACATATGTTATATCAGTTAATATCAGTGTCTTAAGGGATGTGACAATGTGTAGTTTATACACAATTAACACATCAAGAAGCAGATCCCTCCAAAACAATGATGCATATGAGGATGTTCAGTACAATATGTTCCATTGGTAAGAGGAAGTGTACATTAAATGTACAAATGTGGCAGATTCATACTCTTGCATCCTAACACTTCCCAGACGGCCATACCATTGAATCCACTGTGGTCACACTCTTTGTTCTGTTAATGGTTGTGCACATATTATACAATGTTATTACTGTAAATAGAGGAAACTTATTATTTATATGTCTATGATTATCTTGTCTACATTACTTTCCTCATATACAGGGGAATCTTGCATGCCTTGAGAGAATGTTCAAGTTAATTTACACCAATATAACCAAACAAATGTATATCCAAAGTTGAACAGTTACAGACATGAGTAAAATGTTAACATCTTGCAGTTCCACGCACAGTATTTGTTCAACATAATTTTATTCATACACTGCACAGGTCCATTGTTGAGCTCACACTTAAGTCAAGCCATCTGCAGGCCCATTCATGCTATGACCTTATAATCAAGAGTTGTGTTTGTTAAGCTTAATTTTGAGATGTTCTAGTAACACATTTTGTACTTTTCCACAGTGCATATTCTGACATGTATGTCATGTGGACAATCTGCAATAGCAATGCACATGCTGCCACATAAAAATACTACAGGCATTTTCCTGACCAGAGGATTCTGTCTAAGGCCATATTTTCACAACTTGTCCAGACAATGTGTAAAACTGATTCTCTTCCAAGTGATTTTGTGTGCTTTGAAAGGGAATAGTACCTAATGATCATACAAGAGAAAATTCTCAATAAGGTTCTAGGAGGTTAACAAATGTACACTCAGAGAACTGCATTTCACACCCTGTGCCAAAAATGCAGGTGTGAACTGTACAAGGGGAAGACATATATTTATAGCCATGTTGATCACGTGTTCAGTAATTCAACACTCAACAGGACAAAAGTAAAAAAGCAATGAATTTATGAAACATATAAGAAATATTTATATCAGATTTCAAGTTCTAACAGCACTGCAGATACGTGGTGTGGCAGAAAAGTAATGAGACTGACTTTCTTTTAACCATGAATTTTATTCTTTTTGCAAATCAAGGTTATCCCCTTCAAAATGGTTCCCTTGGGCAGCTACACAGCGACGGAGGCGTTGTTTCCATTGTTCATAGCAGTGCTGGAAGGCTTCTGCTGGAATACCTTTCAGCTCGTCAGTTACGCTCTTCTGGATATTATCCAAAGTACTAAAATGGCGCCCTTTCAAGTGGTTTTTGAGCCGGAGGAATAAAAAGAAGTCACAGGCACTGAGATCCGGCAAATAGGGGGCTGAGGAACCACAGGAATGCTTTTTTCTGACAAAAATTCATTGATGGAGACTGCTGTGTGACATGGGGTGTTGTTGTGGTGCAGCATCCAAGGGTGTGTAAAGCCTGGTTGCACACGTGCCACCCTTTTCCTGAGTCTTTTAAGGACTTCCCGATAAAAAGTCTGATTGACAGTTTGTCCTGGTGGCACAAATTCCTTGTGGATGACCCCATGACTGTCAAAAAAACAAATGAGCATTGATTTGATTTTGGATTTGCTCATTCTCACTTTCTTGGGAGTTTGCAGTGTGCCACTCCCAACTTTGGCGTTTTGTCTTGGGGTCATACTCCAAAATCCATGATTCATCACCTGTGATAACGCGACTGAAGAATTCTGGCTCCCTCTCAAGGCAGTCCAGAAGATCAAGACACACATCCCTCCGACTGGCCTTCTGCTCAATCATGAGGTTCTATGGAACCATCTTGGTGCACACTTTTCCCATGTCCAAATCCTGTGTTAAAATTTAATGGATGGTAAACCGGTTCAAATTTAATTCACTACTGATCATTCTCAACATCAATCAACGATCTGACCTCACAAGAGACCTCACTCTTTCCACATTGTCATCCTTTTGAGGTTGAAAATCTTCCCGCACGAGGTTCATCTTCCACTTCTTCTCGGCCTTCTAAAAAGGACATGTGCCATCTGAATACTTGTGCCCTGGATAGGGAATGTTCTCCATAAGCCCTTTGTAACTTTTCATAAGTCACAGTAGCGGATTCGCTGAGCTTTACACAAAATTTGATGGCACAACGTTGCTCAAACTTTTGCCAGTCCATTTTTGTAACACACCTCACAAACACAACTTCACTTCAGACATTCTCAACAATTGCGTAGCAACTGTAGCAAGTTCAATCTTGTACTGAGTCTACGGCAGGGGTTAACCTAACTGCCATGTGAAGGGGGAGGCAGCAGCATTGTCGGTTCGTGCACAGTGTTGCCAGTCTCATTACTTTTCTAACACACCACGTACATAATGTGATCTTCTGTGTAATTAGACGGCAGAGTCCAGTAGGTGGGCACCAGTACTCCGTGACACACAGCACACAGTGGACAATACAATTTAAGTTTTCAAAATTTGCTAAGTCCCAAATTAAACATGATCAAGCAAACAATCTTTCATGATTTTCCTTGTACATGTTCATATGTGGCTGCCCCCTTCTTCCATTAATTACAGTTATTTATGCTGCATATCTACTCAGCAAAGACACTGATATCACTGCCTAGTTAAAAAAAAATGGAAAATTGTTGTTAACCTCTCCAAATTAGATTCCACAGCAAATCCAAACTAAAAACTACACCTCAGATAAATATGCCTGCTTGCTGGTAAGTAAGTAGGTAGCAGAACTGGCATTATGGAGGTGCACAAATGCAATATCATAAAAATGACAACAATCTGTATATAATTAGTTGATGTTTATTAAGCTATATGTTTTGACTCACCTATAAAAGAGCCATCATCAGACAGTAAGATACAAAGGAAAAATTATACGTGTTACACCTTACCTAGTTTTAGTATTAATCACATTGAAATCTCACCTTGCATATACAGGGTGTCACAGGAGGAACGGACCAAACTTCAGGAGGGTGTTCCTTATGTTAAACTATACCGATAAAACCCAAAACACTTATGTCCAAAGTTGAACGGTTTCCGAGATAATGGCAAGTGAAGTTTGAAACTTTGACAGCTGTTACACACTTACTGATTACCAAATT
>JGI20166J26741_11772140_pt1 | contig 10353 bp, 3 predicted proteins | sample TergutCu122P5_FD_26741 | JGI IMG/M metagenome (IMG submission 26741) | reverse complement strand
CCAATGCGCGTTTGCAATAATTGTATAACACTCTTACAGCAGAGCTTTTAAGATGAAACCTGATGATGGTCAGTGATAGGCCGAAACATGTTGTTTCTTAGTTTCTAATAAATCCATCTATTAGAGACTTCTAGTTGTGTTATTGACGGTAATCAACCTACCTACCATTATTATGTATGTTATGTTCTGGGTATCTCATTGTGTTCTGTGTATTGTTCGTGTGTAAATGTGTACTGTACTACTGCCACCGGGTGTCAACCCAATTGCAGTTAACAAATGTATCATATCATATTCATAAAATGCGGGGAATTTCTTGACTAGCTGAGAACATGTTGGCTTCTCAAGTAGGTGTTCGTTTATTAACCTTTACTTTCCTCTGTAGGTATTGAATTATACTTTCTGCTGTTTGTATATTGGAGAATGATATGAGATTGGTTTAATTTTCATAAAGAACTAGGATTTATCTTGTCGTTACATCGACCTGTGGCGTTCAGTTTGCGTACACTTTATGAACCTTCGGGTATCGTTATAATTGGGGGAATTTCATGACCATCTGGACAGCTGTTGGCATCTCAAAGAGACTTTGCTGCAACCAGCTATTAATTTCTAGATTTTTGTTTGGAACTTTTTTCCCGATATGTTTTAGATTTAACGACGTTAATGCTAGAACTTTCCGAAATTATTAATACAAGTACAAAGAAAACTAATGGAATTATCTACAATGTCTCTAGCGTATTAGCAGTCAGTGAACGAATGTCCACACCTGTGAGTTGTGAAATCACACTGCTCAGCTTGGTACCCCCAAACGAGAATGCATGCATAATACCTGTAGTGACAGTAGACGGGGTGGGCCCAAGAGCTTGCCTGGACACGATGAAGAGATGAGTCCTTACCTAAGTCAGGAACCTAACTCTGGTAGTCGCCCTAATCTTTGTTCTAAGCCACCCAGGACTTCGTACTAAGAAATATAATTCATTGGTGTGCATCTTCAACGTAACACGGAGCGTAGGGGCGATGACCCGGTCAGTAAGGGGCAATGGAGCGAAGGGTTGAGGCGATTACTGTATCTCGTCTACGAAACTTGTGCGACACATCACGAGTTATCGCTGACATAACCAGGTTAGGGTTTGACGACCTCGCCATTCTATAGACCACCGCAATAACATTTACACTCAGAGAACTGAGGCCAGCGTTAATTTATAAGGATATATATATATATATATGTATATATATATGTATACAGGTGTGATACAGATACATAGAAACACTACAGGCGTGGACAGTGTTAGACACGCGAATCATATGCCATATATTTTTTGTGTCGGTATCATTGCATCTGGCCCAGTTGCTATCCAGAAATGGCCTTAAATTCATATCGCACCATTGCCCTTGCATCTAGGCGGAAGAATTTGTCTTTGTCCGTGAACTCCTATTCTAGATTCGTAAATTCCGAAAATAAATTTGCAAAAATCATGTACGTATTTGCTGCACCTTTATTCTACTCGCCAGAAATCGCACTGAGCTGGCTTAAAACGCCTGACTTACGCTGCATATCAAGAGGTGTATGATGTACGCTACCAAATGAGCCCAGATTTGGAATTATTTAGGAACAAATCTGTGTTATTTCACAATGAAGATCTTTAAAAAGAAATGATATAATGTTGGTTCCTGGTTAGTCACACATTTTTCTCCACGCTTTATCGTTTTCTAATGAAGTATTGTGTGTTTTGTATGTCTTCAGTGCCAGCGCAAAAATTGAAAGTGTTCACGCGCTTGGTTTTTTCCCCCCCCTTTCTTTCCACACAGCAACCACTGTGCACTTGAGTTTATATGTTTCCTTGAATTCGTAATGCGATAAAGCAGTGGTTCTGACCTTACGTGATTCACGGGCCGGTAATGGAGCTTTGGTTCCCCGAAGGCCGGTATACTGCTAGTATCCGCCTGACTTTCTGCAGTAGGTCCTACATATAAACTTAAGTGTATTAAATTATTGATTTGTGAAAAGCAGACGGTTATACGTTACTCTGTGTTACAATCAAACCCTTACTCTGTCGCGTCGAATGTTACTGCTGGGGACCAGAATAATCTATGTTTCTGGTGTATCACAGTATGTTATTGAGGATTTCGTTATTCTGGGATGTGACGCTGCATCATTGCGTAAGCGATTGCCGGTGTTTTCGAAGAAATATCGTGCGTTCTGTTGCAAAGATTAAGAGGTCCAGGAATTTTTGGATCTTCGCAATGTTTTGAAGGAACGTAATGCCTTCAGATTCAAGGGCAAGAGGTCCAAGAATTGTTCTTGTACCTGGTGACCCCTGAAGGCAGTGGAAACGTCGGGAACCGCTGCTCAGTCACGCATCGTCATTCCAGAAAAACGAAACTCTAAAAATCCCGCTATTATAACCACCTACTGGAACGAAATTTGAGGTTCTGATGGTGTTGATATGAAGATTACCGGGGTGTGAGATGTGACACCGTTTAACCTGCTAAAAATTGAACGACGTTTCGGAGGAACGTACAGCTTCCGATTTCCCTCAAAAAGCTGTAATCTGTTGCTGCACGTTGACCTCATTTTCTTAGTTCGCAGATGCCTGTTTGGAATCTCGACACGGAAGCAGCATGTTGCTGTTTCGCTAAGATATATCCTGATTTTCCCCGTTCCTTTCAGGAAACTCAGTGATATTAGTATTTCGGATTGGGCCACGATCGCTCCGTATCCGGCTCATTATTCACAAATCCTCACATTCGACTCCTTGTAATCTGGTAGTAAACTGCTGAGAAGACCGTTAAATAAACTGAAATTTGGAGTGCTGACGTCGTTGGTTGTGATGATTGCTGTCGTCTGAAATTCGACGCCATATGACCGTGCAGCTGTCTGAAATACCAGCGTTTGAGAGTACCAGATATCCTGATTGTACTACCATGGAATTCTTATGTTTTATAATAATTTTCAACAGAAAAGTGAAACCCCTTTAAATTCGTCAGTAAAAAACACCTTGCAACGTGCAGGCACGGCTCGAGACATTTGGGCGCTCCGAACATGTTAATAATTTGGCGCCCGGGCAAATAATAATGTGGCGGCTCTTTAGACAGATATTCTTTCAACTTTTTCGGTCTAGGACAAGGCTGACAAACATTTTTTGAATGCGCGGGTCCAAATTGCGGTTAGTTTTTGGAGAAATTTTTTTCGCGTGTGGTAAGCTGATTTTAACAGCACCATATTTCCTGTTATAACATTGACGTCTTAACGCCCCATACAGGTTGGCGCCCCGTGCAGCTGCACCTTTGCCACCCACTTCTCGCCCTTAATCCGGCCCTGATTGTGAGGAGTGTAAACATGTGGCACTTCCTTATAACGTCTGTTTCTTTGTTATTTGTTTAGGGGTGAAGGGAAAGGGGAACATTTGCAAGGGATGGAAGACCTACAGCTCGTGAAAGTATCAAACCTCACTCTAGGACTGTGCCGGGAAAGGCCAGTCAGTAGGCCTGCAGTGGGTGGCTACGGACTGGATGAAAATGATTTTCAATATTATAGTGATAGGCAGATTTTTCTTTTCACCACCGCTCTGGGTTCCACCCAGCCTCCTACCAGTGGGCACTGGGAGTGAAGTGACGAGAACATGATGCCGACCACCAGCAGCCAAATGTTTTCATCTGTGATCCATATAGTGCCGATACTAAAAATGCGTGTCACAATTCCTCAATTACACCATACTTCGGCCTGCCGTGGTGCTTAATAAAGAACAAGACATCTTTAATTTTACGTCATGCAGAATAGGAGGCTGAAATCTGTTAGGATCAGTTTCGACGTAACGATTTAAAGTGAAACCACGTGGGTGTCTTTAACGTCACCCTTCTTGATAGCAAGGGAACTGGGATTGCGTAGTCTGCGTACTGACTAGGGGCTACGAATTGGACGTTTCCGGTAGGAGTAAGAGGGGTAAGAGATTTAGCTCTTGTCCAAAGCGTCCAGGCTGCCCCTGGGGCCCATCCAGCCTTTATTCAATTGGTACCAGGGGCCCCTTGTCTGGGAGTAAAGCGGCCGGGGCGTGAAGTTGACCACTCATCCCATCTGGTGCCAAGACTGCGAGTGCTTTACTATCCGTGTGCCCAAGTAGTGTGCACTGGTAAACGTCATTGTTAATCAGGAGTTTGGCCCACTAGGCTGAACGGTTAACCAGCAATGCGACGAGGAAGTTTTGCAGTACCTGGGAGAGCAAGTCCGCAAAAGCCTATGAAAGATGGCACGACTGGTTCTTCACCACGGTAATGCGCCGACGCACACTGCGTCGTCAGTGCAGCAGTTTTAGGCCGCTACAGCCGTGGCTGTGGCCCCCACCCTCCCTTTTTATCTGATTGGGCCCATAGTGAATTTCTTCTTGTCTGCGAGAGTGAAATCGCAGCTACGAATGCGTCGTTTCTAAGAAGCTTCCGAAATTTAGGAATAATCGCTGACCGGTCTGAACGCAGTCCAAAATAAGTTCCGGCGGGGGCTTCTTGCGGTGAAAAAAACGTTGGATGCGTTCGATAAATACGAAAGGGGACAACTTTGAAGGATACGACGACTAATAACGAAGGTAAGCGCGTATGTCGTTATCGACTCAGTCCGGGTACTTTGGATGCACTCCCGTACACACGTGCGTTTAGTACCGATCGCTGTGACTTGTTGAAGTGTAGGTTTAGACGTGACCCACTCAGCCTCCTCTCTGGCAGAGAATGGCAGACACACATATTGTTCCACGATTATGTGAGTTTACCTAGAAGTGATACAAAAGAAAGGCTGTTTAATGATATTCAGTTGTAGTTTTCCTTTAGTTTTTGGATACTGGGACGATTGGAAGGATAATATTCAAACCGATCTAAAAGAAATGGGATGGGAGGGTGTGAACTGGATTAATCTGGCTGAGAAAAGGGACAGGTGAAAGGCTTTTGTGAACGCGGTAATGACGGTTTTGCTTCCTTAAAATTTTGATGGGAGCAGGCAGCTGACCGCAGAAGTGACTGAGGATAACTTTGCAGTGTGGAGGAATTATGATTAGCCTCCAGACACGGGGAGGCAAAATTAGACATAGTTTTCCAGGTGTTTGAGCAGTCAAGTGGTAACTGTACATGAGTACAATGTATTTGTTAATGGGCTTCTCACAACCTGAAATTAATTTTTGGTCTTATATTTTGTCCATAATTATTTTATAATTCTGGTTGAGAGGTAATTTTGTTTGCGGTAGATGTGGCAGTGCAATTAAATAATTTCTTGGGACTGTTGCTAATTATATGGACTGAACATGTCATAAAAGTTAATTAATTTGGTAACAGACTTGTTGGCATAATTATGGGTTGAGTGTATTGAAGGGTACTCTGATTCCCTCATCACTTACAGAGGCAGAGGGTAATTTTGATAATAGTTCAGCAACCAGATGCTTCCAGTTTGTATGAATGCATTTTTTTTTATATTTAATTGTATAGATTATTTCTGTGCATCTTTGTGTGTGAAGAGCATGAAGTACTGGAGGTCATATTCATCTGCCTGTGTATTCTCCAGGACTTTTGTATGTCTTTTATTGCCTGTATGGATGTCTGTATTAAAATTTGATAGGTGAACATAATTTTAGTTGTATGTGACCCCATAAACGTATAACTGAACTTTGCTGAACTACTACTTGCGGAAAATGTTTGGGTACATGTAACATATGGAGTTCATTAAGATGTAGATTTACTACTGGAAACATTTTTGATGTGAATATTTGACGAAATATAAAGGCAACATCTTTTCGTTTTATCATTGTAAATACACTTCATATTTATCTTGTATTTATATTTTAAACAATATTATTATAAAAAGGAATGTCTAGAATGTGGTCTGAGAAACTGGTCACAAACTTTTGAACTGCTGTAAGAAATGAATGCAAATTGCAGTGATAGTGACAGAGTAAACACTCATAAGTAGGTAGTCTCGTGGTGATGGTGCCAACAGACATTATCATAATGTTCACTTATTCTTTGCACATACACACAGTCGTTTTCCACACTTGTGTATTAAATCTCCATTCATCCCAGCAGTAGCATTCTTTGGCAATTATAAACTCTTAATTAAGAGGTGTACATTAGAGCCACATTGAAAATTAAATGTGTTAATTTTAAGCACTGCAACTTGCTCAAAAAAATGTGCCTGATTGCTTACTTCTTAAATAAAGTTATGCCACAGTTTTGATGTGTAGCCAGCGTACTGGCCATATTGTTAACCCCTCAGTGATGGTAACACAAGTGTTGGAACATCAATAAAAGACAGTGGCACACACCCTGCTCTTGTGGTCCCAGCATTGACATTCTATGTACTTCGTAGTCTGTAGATCTTGAAGCTGTCACAGTGACGCTCATTAAATCCTCTAGGACTGATGATCATGGCAGGTGGTTCAAGTAAATTAGTGTTTCTCAACCGCCGGTACCGGGCCTTGGTATCAATTATACCGGGCCGCGAGAGGTTCTCCTGGAATTTGTCATTTTTCTTGAATAAATATTTTATAGTGGAAATATTCTTAGGAGAATAATATTCGTGAATGTTTCGAAAAGTTGAGACCCAGAACGCCTAAATAACATTTGTGTAGCAAGTGTCAGTGACCAAGATTTCATTAGTGCAGTGATTGATAACTAATATAAGTGTAATTTTATATTGTTTAACATGCCACACCATATACATGAGTGTACTAATACAGTCAAACCTCTGTTCACGAACTTAATTCGTTCCTGAAGGTCGTTCGTAAACCGAAACTATTTTCCCCATAGGAATTAATGTAAAATGGATTAATCCGTTCCTGGACTCCACATGATTGCTTATTTAAACTTTTACAACAGTACTTTGTGCACAAGTTCTTAAGACAAAATCAATGGAAACCATTAAATGTCACAAAACAGATGAACACAACACTAAGCAGATCAAATATAGACGAAAATTTAATTTAGTTTGACCGTACCTGTATGAAGGAGAGTTGACGCCATAAGTGGAAAGTGGTGAGGAAGTGAAATGTTATTGTTTGGAAGGGGATTCTTTTTCTTTTTTTCTGTCTCTTGGCACCACTCGACTCTGCTTCAGTCCCACTGGGCATTTGTCTCACTAAAAAGTTGGCCATTGTGATTTGTTTTTGTCTACGTTTTAAAATGTTTCTAAGTGACACATGGCATTATCATTGAAAATGTTTATGCTGCGGCTTGCCACTGCTTTATCGGGGTGATATCGTTCCACGAAACTTTGCACCTCACCCCATTTTGCACAAATTTCACGGTGTTACTGACTCGGGGTATTTTCCGCTAGATCATTCTTCTACTAATACTGTCGACGCTGATACTCCCAGCTTATCGCTTCCGAATGTTGACGGTTTGCGTGTTCGAAACTCGAGACACAGTACGTCATCGGAGACGCTTTGTGTTCGGAAAATTTGTTCGTAAACCGAATTGTTCATGATCCGAGGCGTCCGTGAACCGAGGTTTGACTGTACTCTTTATGATTATGCCATAATTAGTTATTAATACTTAGGTTAGTTTAACGTATGAACTTAAAAAAATTGGAAAGGTATTTACGAGTACATTTGTTGGGACTGGGCCCTTGTCTTACAAAAAAAGAATTTACCTGGCCGCGGTCTCACAAAGGTTGAGAAACACTGAAGTAAATCATCTTTTCAGAGACCAACTCTAGTGGAGTTGTGCTTGTTTACCAACCACCTGATGGGACTCCCATTCCAAGAGGGTTTTTTTAAATTCACTTCTTAGTCTTATTTATTAGTTGTATTTTTGAAATAACAGACTGCTTCATCATTTTTTGTATGTTACAGTCGTGTATCTTAGTTTATTTAATGATGCATTATTATCACAATAGGTAGGAAGGAAGTAGGCATGATCTATATAAAATGCTCTCCCCATTACCTTGAGGGACTGAAGAAGCACATATAAAATCTAAAAAATCTCGTGAAGGATAGCTATCCTTGTAGGCCAAGTAGAAGTGTTACCACTGAAATGTGGAGCCGAGTTTGTCCAGTTCTGTTCATCACAGACTGTATTATTTTTGTAAGGCTGACACAAATGTGCTCAAGTTGTGTTTGATTCTTGTAGATGTTTGTTTATAATGCATTCTTTTCTCAGTCTAATCAGGTAAGTCATTTGGATTTAAAGGGACAGAAAGTAGCTTGACATATCCACTGAGATTTGTAACAGGTTCAAGATGCGTGTATTCAGACATTATTGTATCACACTGAATTCAGGCAATAATTGTTGACTTGTTTGGAAGGATGCCCAGTAACATTCACCTAAATTTGTCATTTTAAATTATGAACACTTTCCACCTATTTTATGAAGAGGTGCTCATTTTCAGAATGATTGCATTAAATTTTATTGTTTGCTAACCAAATAGGTGTACTTCTGTGGACACATGACTCTACATGTAATGCTGTCCTTTGTAAACATGTTTAAGTTGCACTGCATTATTCAGCCAGGGTTCCAGAAATCTGTTTTCATACCCATCTAGGACAAATTAACAGGTGATTTGGGTGATGAAAGTGCAGATGTTTATATGAATCATACTGCAGGTGAAGTTTATTGTTTGTAAGTGGCTAGTGTATGTGGGTTTTATTTGTGGTGCCTTGTATATGGCACTTTATTGTTCCATTCTTTAATGTGGAGGAATTCTCTGTGATCAGCTGTCACGGTATTATTTTTCCTTTTTTTCAGTACCCAATGACAATCCTGTATGATCCTGCGAGGAAGAAAGAACCGTCACCACAGTATGTAACAGAACGTGAAACATGTCTGAAGTACTTTGAGAAATGGAGCGAACAGGATCAGGTGGAATTTGTAGAACATCTGTTGTCTCGCATGTGCCATTATCAGCATGGGCACATCAACTCCTACCTGAAACCTATGCTTCAGAGGGATTTTATTTCACTCTTACCAAGTATGTACCACTGATAAATGTTGTTTAATATTCAGGCTGAATTTCAGTTTTGCTTTTAATTCAGGAGGATGGTATTATCTCTTTACATGTATCATTGCTGGTAGAAATTACAGTTTTTTGTAATCTTTGTTTCACTATATATAAGTCAGTCTGTTTCTGTCACTGGATTTCCTAAATTTGGCTAGCGTCCATATTAGCAGTGCAGGTGATATAGTTTTGAAAGATCCACAACGTTGCTGTACTTCCCATTGAAATTTTACTCATTGCAAATGCTCTTTGTTTTTTTCTGTGTGAACTTCAGATGTCATGTGTACATGTGGCTCAGTTCAGAGTCCATCTTGCATTGATATTGTGTATTCTTCCAGAAAGACATCACTCTCAACCCTTAAAGTAGCGTGGATCCATAAATATATGTTTGAAGATATTACTTAAAGATTTTGGAAATTAAATCAAGTCACTTAATTGTTAATGTACTGTTCAAATTTTATAGTCATTTAGTTGGGTGAAATAGGTTTCAGTGTAGAAATAACCAGTATAAAATCTATTTATATTTCACATACTGGGCCCAGTGAAACTTCATTAGCCTAAATTAGAAACAAAAATTATACCACAAATGGTGTCAAGATACATTAATTTGTTATGCAAATATAATGTCATCATTTTAAAAGTTTTTACATACTGGTGGCTGAAATTAATAGTTAGACCTAACAGTAGTTTTATCAGATGACAGTATGTGGAGTTCTTCATGTTGCATGGAATTCAATTCATCTTTAGTTTTCATTAAACACTGCTTACCATCACCAATCCCTGTGGCTGCGCGGTCTAAGGAGTGGTTCTGCGGCCGCTCACTTACTGGGATTGTGGGTTTGAATCCTACTGGGGGTATGGATGTTTGTCTCTTGTGTGTGTTGTGTGTTGTCAGGTAGAGGTCTCTGCGATGAGCTGATCACTCATCCAGAGGAGTCCTACAGGCTGTGATGCCTCATTGTGTTTTATCTAGAAACCTCGAGAATGAGGAGGCCATGGCCCCTGTTGGGCCACAGCGCCACATAAAAAAATCGTACATTTATTCGTGTGAAAAAATTTATCTTTGACTTCTGTTTTCTTAGTAAGTTATTCTGTAATTGTCTGAAATTTGTTGGGGACATTCAGGACTCTTTCCAGTACCTTGTGGTGCAATGCAATGCATTGCACCACAAGGGTCACAACGCACACCTGTTACATGTATTGCTGCCACAACGCCGGAGTTGACCGTCGGGATTTTAGATTCAGTGTTTTAAAATTATAAAATTCTTAAATTTTTAAATAATCCAGGGACTTTAGCAAGGTACAAATATACTCCCTGAAGATGATCTCTTAAGATCGAAACATGTCGGAGTACCTTTAAATATTTTTATGTATTTTAATAAAATCAA
>JGI20166J26741_11771918_pt1 | contig 10357 bp, 8 predicted proteins | sample TergutCu122P5_FD_26741 | JGI IMG/M metagenome (IMG submission 26741) | reverse complement strand
TATGTAACCTGTTAAAAATGATTTTCTCAAATATTTTAGAAAAGGATGTAAGTAAAGAGATTGGTCTGTAATTAGATATTTCTGATTTTTTTCCTTTTTTCAGTATTGGGATTATTTGGGAGAATTTTAACCGTGTTGGAAATATGCCCTTGAGTAATAACTTGTTACATATATAAATAAGAGAAGATATTATATAGGGCAAACTTAGTTTTAATACTCTGATATTTCGTCATAACCATGGGAATTTTTTTATTTAAGTGATTTGACTATGTCAGTAACTTCTTTTGTTGTTGTCGGTGCTAGATTTATGCTTGGAAATGGTCTAGAGAATACCTGTTTAAGATAGTTTAAAGGATGAACATTACCTGGAATTGGAGGAGTATTCTCTGAAGTGTTTGTATAAATTTTCCCAGTTACTGCTGAAAAGTATGTGTTAAAGGCTTTAGCTATATCTAAGTAGTCATTGCATATTTTACCATCGATCTCTATTGATGAGATATCATGGTTACATTCAGTTTTATTAGTTTCTAAATTAATTATATGCCATGAGGTCTTTGACTTGTTGGAGTTTATAATTAAATTATTATAGTACAGCTTTTTGGCATTTTTTATTGAGTGTTGTGGGACAGCACCATATTCTTAATCTTGGCACCAGGTCAAGTGTCAGCCATCAACACACATAAGGAGATCATTTGGGGAAAGGCATTCCTCCCTTCCCCCAGTATTTCCAAGAAATATGTTAGAACATATCTCAAAATGAATGTCTGGAGTGGGGTCTTAAGCGCCACAAAGCACATGGCCCCTCTTTTATTTGTGCACAAACAATCTGTTGCACCCCTTATCTGGATATTCTAGAGCAATTTGTTTTTCCTCAACAGCTAGATGATCATGATTTTGCCACATTCTAGTAGGATAGTGCACCTCTGCACTGGTCTCATGAGATGCTTGTCTTCCTAAAGTGGACTTTCTATGATAACTGGTATGGTTATTAGAGACTTGATGCTCAGACCTAGAACTCCCCTGGCCAGTTTTTTTGAGATTACATCAAAACATTGCGATGTTCAATGAAGATTTAACAGACAGGCAACATTTAAGAGAAACCTGCCTGGACAGAAGTTATCTATACATTGGTAATCACTTACCAGACTAGCAATTATAATAATTTAAATTTAAATTCAAAACTTACCATGACATGTAGTTTATTCAATTTGAAGTCCACAATGTTACAAAATTATTTTAAAATGTCTTGCTTCTCTGGCACACTCATGTTGTACATTGTATTATTAGCTTAAGACAACAAAACAAAAGGGCAGTATTATGCTAATGTGATTGTATAAAAAAGTAGAAGCACTGAAAATATGCTAATACTGAGGATACTTCCAATTTTCTTTCCATTTAGTTGCAGGCACCAAGTAAGTCCAGTTGTTAGAAGAGTTTTTGTCCCATCTGAATCCTGCCCTATTTCCTCTAGAAAACCATTCTAGTTAAAGTGGTCATAAATGTCACCAAAAATTATACAGCATTTGTTCCAACTAACTGCAAATTTAAGTGTAAATAACTATTTGTTATTCTGTAATGTTCTATACAGAGCAAGCATCAACACTCAACACAAGTATGAAACCCCTTTTGAAGGAAAATTTCAGCACTGAAATAATATTTGTCTGCAACTTTAGTATAAATTTGAACAGAAATGTAAAATATCTAGAATAATTTCATATATCATATATTTTTCCATTGTCTTATCATACTGTATTGTAAGTTTACTTTATTTATGCATTTATGCACATCTTTGACATTTTATCACAAATGCATTCCTCTGCAACTAAATTCTCCCTGAATATGGCCTTCATGGGCCTAAATGTGTAGAAGGAATATTATGAAATAACAAACAGTTATTTACAATTAAATGTGGAAGTAGATGGAACAAATATTGTACAGTTAATCAAATGCACAGGATATGTACAACAAAGTCACAAATAATCCTCATGAATGAATTATCAAAGAGTATTGTCATTGGTCACTAGACGTCATATAGTCTACAGAATTTAATAAACCATACAGTACACATCACTCACAGAAAGAAATGACCATCACTTCTTGATTGATTGTGTGTAAAAGTACATTTGTAATGATTGTGATCTGTGCCATGTCAGCATATGGGCAGGCTTGTGAGCACATCGGGATTATCTTCAAGGCTCTTACCTGTATAATAGGAATGTGCAACTCATTTACTATTTTGTCTGTCTTATTTTCACAGAAAAATTAATCTCTTGGGCATTCTCTGTATTTACAATACACACAAACACATTCAAAGAAAACAATAACACCAAGCTTTTTTTTTAAATTAAGCTAAATAAGTAAAATACTGTACACAAGTGCAGTAAATTAGGTCAATAATCTCCTTAAGGCATCTTGGAGTTTTTTTCTTGCTACTGAAACTCTTTCCTCTTGTCTTTTGATGTCTTCATCTGCCACAGACACCGCCTGAAAAAATTATACATATTTCATATACTGGTATTACTCTCTTAACATAAAAATGTTACTTTCCTTGTATTACGTATCTCTGTTTTTTACTACATTCAATGGAAACAACTTTTCTACATTTCTTTTCCTACCATCTGATATTAATCATGCCTCTTAGTCTCTTCCTGTCCATAGCATCATCATGGTCCCCTAATAACATATGAAACAATTCAGAACTTTCATAACATATGTTACGCACAGACTTTAGAGGAATATTTCAGGAAAACAACCTCCACAACCATGAAATATTATGAATCAACAAAGAGACTTCTGACTGCATTTCCAGGGAAATAATAATCTCAAATGTTTCAATTACCCATCCTTATCCTTCCGCCAAAGATGACGCCATGCAATTAAACATTTATTGTTTAAAATTTTTTTTCAAGCTCTCATATGATTTCTTTCAACAGTTTTGTATATATATCTGTGTTACAGCCAATGTTGTTAATTAAAGGATCTGTTTTTGCCACCTGTTGGCAACTTGTTAAACTACATAACAAAACTTTTTCAAGTCATGTGTGATAATGAATGAAAATTAAGGCAGGCTTATCACACTTTTGCAAAAAATGAACTACAGCTACAACGAAGGCAGATGTACTTTTATATGAGAGTACATGTCAATAAACACACACATGTACAAAGTTTGCTGACAGTGAAAGCTCACTGATGAGCTTATACAACTTGATGTGTTACAGGCTCACCTGCACTAAAGGTTGATCAGGATTAAGAAAGACACCTGGATTTTTTTCAAGAGCAGATCGTGAACCTGTCTGTCCTGTTACAGGTTGTGTAGATACATGAAGAGCTGTAGCCACAGACTGTAGTAAGGTCTCTTCACCCACATGGGGTCCCACTGCACGTAGTGCTCGGGGCAATTCCATTGCATTAAATTCTAATCCATCTAAATCACATGCCCGTAGGCCTTCTAATCTCTTCTCCCAGAACAGCTGCAAAGAGAGTAATTTCTTACAAAATTTGAGCTCACAACATTGTGTGTGTGCTTTTGTAACGCCTCCAGTTTTAGTCTTTGTGACCTTCCTGACAGAGGTAAGGGAATGCACTTCTGGGGTGGGAGGCCTAACATGGCAGGATTCCATTTACTCACGATGATGGACAAATAAAATGGTCTGTAAGAACTTTTCCTTGTGTATAATTGCTTACGACTGGTCCCAGCTTAACAGAAAAACCTACCAAAATTGTAAACTAACACGACAGGTAATATAAGTACAACGGAACATTGTGGTGTGTTCATGTAATGTTTTTACCTCCTCACCTGTTAACAGTCTAATGTCATTTCCTGTGAAGAGAGCATTTTTATGGTGATTTACTGTTGCTTGCAATAATAAAACATACTTAAGTCTTCATGTAAAGTGCCCAATTTAAAAAAATGTGGAATTTCCTGATGGATTTTCATTAAAGTCCTCAATATTAAATTTCATGGACATTCATTCAGTGGGAGCCACACTGATACATGGGGATGGACAAACAAATATGATAAAGGTAATAGGCACTTTCCATGACTATTTAAAAGTAGTATACACTAGAGCTGTCTTCAAATATCTTGAAATTACCAGCTGCTGGGACTTATTCCCAACACATGGGCAAAAATTAAAGGTAGGCTATAATCTAAACATGCGCTGATGGCATTTTAGAATAGTTCAAAAGGATTCATGCTGGTATGTGGTTTCAAAAAACTGTCCTGCACCCTGGAAGATGAGTGGAAATACGCAAAATATTGACTTAGAATATATTAAGAGCCATACCGCAAATCTCTACATACCTGTTTAGGCTTCTCCTGTGGACCATGTTTGAAATCAGTTTTCACTTTACCTTCTTGAGTCTTATAAACAGTAACTGGCTGTTTGAAAATGGAAGCTGTCTGGCGAATTGGTGGTACAAGAGATGCATCATTCCTTACCCCACGACTGAAAACATTCCAATCATTTTGTAAAGGCACAATATTGGCAGTCACAATGCCGAATGATTGCTTGAAGAAAGATTTTATGGAGAAAAGTGTTAGGTCACGCACTGACAAGCAGGATAAAATATTCAATGCTCACAAACTACAAAGATGCCTAGCACCACAACCCACATAACATGAACTACAGTATATCAAACTCACACAATTGACATACAAGAATTCTAGTAGAATTATAAACAAATGTTCATAATAAACTAGTATAAATGAGATGATGCAAAAGTGTTGGTCAATAAAAGGTGATAAGAAATTAAGAAATTCTCTCCTTTCTCTTAGTCACTGACATTGTGGTAGGCCAGACTTCAAAATTTTAAAGTTTGTACACATCTCAGAATACCTAGCAGAATTTTAAAATCAGCCTACCTGTAGTCAAATTGTGTCCCTCTCTGCTTCTTGTTTTTTCGTAGGAGCAGTGAATTGATTTTTCCTGAACGGAAATCAAATGTGGCAAGATCAAGTGCATCTCCCAAGTATCGAGCAAGCTGAGGTTTACTGCGAAACTTCTTCCCATTTGGGCTGCAATGAGAAACCAATAGTTTTTGTACATATATTCCAAGCACTGTAAATATTACAAGGAACTTTAATCTTTAATCCAACAAAAAGTGCATTTTCTTCAGGTCTTGTAATATGACATACATCACTACGTGTTCATACAATACTTAATCCAACTAATCACACATGTAACCATATACAATTAGTTACTGTATTTTGTGATGCTCCACCTACATGTTTCAGTCCCTACAGGCCACCTTCTGAGAGGCTATTTACAAAGCAATACATTTATAATAAATGCTGTCAAAGATGTGCACACATGACACCAAAATAGCGTTATCAATTAAAGTATTGCTAAAAATGTACAAAATGTAGTTTAATTGAAGGTATTTTCCACTTACTGATAATTTTACGTTAAGATGCAGACAAACATCTGTCATTACTTAAGCTTTTATACCAAGGGAGTTATATCCCTATGTTGTGTTGCTGTTTATACCAGTGTGAACCAGGGTACTGTATCTGTGTCCGTGTCAGTCAGTACTCAGTGGTCCACTATAGTATAAATATCTCGCGCAGCACATAGGATATTACTCTCTCAGAATGAAGATGTCAGTAGGAACATGGATGTTTGTGTGCAATTGAACATAGAATTATAAAGAAATTAAAATATACATAATTAATCTACATTTTATACATTTTTAGTAATACATTAATTGATAACACTGTATTTTAACTTCATATATGGACATTTTCGACAACATTTATTATAAATTTATTCCTTTGTAACGACCTCCCTGAATGGACTGCAGGACCAAAACATGTAGGAGGATCATCACACAATAACAAATACACATTTATCATCTGGATCACAATAAAAATTACTACATGTGTTCGCACAGTCATGAAAAGTGCCTATTAGCTTAGTCACATCTGTCTGTCTGTACTCATATATCAACCTGTCTCCCACTGGACGGATATTTGTGAGATTTGGCATTTGAGACTTTTATTAAAATCTGTCAAGATAATCCAAATGTGGTTAAAATCAGACAAAAATGTTGGGCACTTTGCATTAAGAGGCAAATAAATTAATGTTGTTAACAGTCACGTAAATCTGCCATAAAATTTATCTTTTTGCACTAAGTCAGTATTAGGTTGTTAAGAAAGACAAGTTATTACAAAATATTTTGTAGCTGTACAGTACTAATGAGAATAGACTGTTGCATTTCTGTGACACTGCTTTATATATTTATATTCCTGAGAGTGAGAGACACAGCTCACCAACACAAAAGAAACACTGTTGCATTCAAATGGCAATAATCATTACGTGAATTTGCCACAATGTTATGTTATACGTGCGCTTCTACATACAGTGCCAGGTTATGAACAAAACTAATGACACATTTAGTTTAGCACTTTTTGTGGAACTTTCATGCACTGTACGGACTGCAGAAGTGTATACAGAACTGACAAGGTTTGGTACAAATGTCTACATGGTTTCTTTCTAGGTGCTACTCAAGATATTTTCCCTGGTGGAAGAGAGGCATATACAAAACCAAAGGAAGGACAATCTGTGCCCTAGGCCAACATATGCACCAGATGCCTTCTGTATTTAAGTGAGTACTCATGTTACTACTTCATTTATCCCAGTTAATTCCCATGCTCACAGATAAAGTGTAACCATGTATTAGCCTGCAGAATTATTTTATTCAGGATTCTAACTCACATACACCTTGGATTGCGTTTGGTCCAGCTCAAGATGTGGCAGGCTTGACACATTTAGCAACAATAAAGATGGTTTATAAAGATTTCATTATGCCCAAAGCCAAATTACACCAGATGGTAGGGAATTTGTCACTTGAAAGAACAAATAAATGCAAATAAGATATTACAAAGGCCTTAAAGAACCTGGACATTTTCAACTAGAATAACCAGACTATGGAAAGGTGAGATTAAAATACGCCACTATCAAACCAATTTTATAGAATGGAGATAAGAAAAATGTAGCAAACTATTGACCAATTTCTATATTGCCCTCATTTTCAAAGATACTTGAAAAAATAATATATATCAGACTCATGAATCATCTGGAAACCAATAATATTCTAGCTGCTGAACAATTTGGTTTTAGAACTTCCTCCTCCACCGAACAGGCTTTGTTTAATTTTATTAATACTATATTAAATGAGTTTCAAACAAAAAATAATGTTGGAGGTATTTTCTTTGACTCACAAAAAGCCTTCGATTGCGTCAACCATGATATCTTACTAAATAAACTAGAATTTTATGGAATAACAGGAGGATTTTTTCAATTAATAAAATCCTACCTGCAGGGTAGATACCAGAGAGTAGTCCTAAATAATAACTATTCTACTTCTATCTCAGACTACGGTGAAATAACCCATGGTGTTCCTCAGGGATCAATACTTGGCCCTTGCTCTTCCTTCTATATATAAATGACTTGCCACACTCAATAAATAAAAATAATAAAATTGTTCTATTTGTTGATGATACAAGTTTGATTATCTCAAATCCAGATCCGATAAATTTTAGAGATGAATAAATCCTTCAGCATATACACGAATGGTTTGATGCAAACTTGATTTCTTTAAACTGGGAAAAGACTCACTTTATGCAATTTACAACAAAAAACAATTTCTTTAGTAACTTTGACATAATATATAAAGGTAAGAAATTAACTACAGCAGACAACATAAAATTTCTTGGCTTAACTCTGGATAATTCGCTCTCATGGAAAAAACATATTGAGGCTATTGTACCTAAATTGAGTGCAGCTACCTTTGCTATGAGAGTAGTACAATCCTTCCTGTCCTTGGACTCCTTAAAATTGATATACTATTCATATTTTCATTCAATATTGACCTACGGAATAATATTTTGGGGCAATACCAACTACAGTAATGCTATTATTAAAAAAAATTATTAGGATCATGGTGGGGATAAGAAATAGAGATTCCTGTAGAGAATACTTTCAAAGATTGAAAATATTACCACTGCAATCCCAATATTTGTTATCATTTCTGCTTTTTGTGGCTGATAATGGAGATTACTTTAGATCAAACTCTGAAATTCATAGTTTTAACACTAAAAAAAAAATTGAATTTGCATCCACCACTCTCAAAATTGACAGTGTTCCAGAAAGGACCATATATTCTGGAATTAAGGCCTTCAATAATCTGCCCTCCTATGTGAAGAACCTTCTCCAGACTAAGAAACAATTCAAACAAGCCTTGAAAGAATTCTTACATTTTCAATCATTCTACAGCTTAAATGAATTTTATAATTACAACAGAACTTAAAATTTTTAAATTATAGTTTTTATTCAAATTGTCTTATTTTAATCAAATGCTGAAATGACAATCTACATATAATTATTAGAATCAACATATATTTTATATATCTAGACTGCTAGTTTATGTCAAGGTCTCTCGTCATTTCCTTCTTTATCTCATTTGATAACCATATAAACCTTAGGCTGGTATGTATCAGTATTGATTTTGTATGTATATTCTGTCTTAAAATTGGCAGTATTATCTTCGCTATGTAAACTTTTTGATTGTTTTTCTTTTTCACGCACTGTATATATTTTGCCTTATACATATTACATGAATTTTGACATTTTCTATATCCTTGGGCCCCATGTACCTGGATTGAATGAATAAAAAAGTAGGTAAGAGTAAGAACCTTATGTTCCACAAAAGAATGGAATAACTTTAATAGACAGGCAACTATTATTACCTCAAAGCGTCTATTCCGCCAAAATTCGTGCGGCCCGAAAGGAGAGTGACAACTAGGCCCATATAATCACTAAAAGAATATTTGTGGTAGAGTCTTAGCTAAGGAATAACATATGCCATATTAGAATCTTTCTAAGTCTGAAATTTCTGTGACCTGTATAATGTAACAAATCATATGCATGCTTGGTCAGTTAATAACAATACCGCGAGTTCCATTTACCTGTAATAATAAACGTCTACCTTTCCTGCAGAAAGACCAGATTTTCTAATCACTTCTTCTCTTTGCCACCCCTTCGGTAATGCACTGCATTCATATTTTTTCTTTTCTATAGACATTGCTCAGGAAACTACAAAAATGCTTAAGATAATTGAAGACCCGCAACTACAAAACCACAATTCAATTGATCCTACGCTAACTACACCACTGTACCTACTACACGTACCACAACACAGATCATCTAGTTACCACAACATATCACGGGGTACGGATAAAAGTTGCAGAGAGTATATGTAGCATGCCATTAAGTAATCTATGGTGTCCACGACACACTCGCACTGGAGCAGGACCAATTATGTTCCGTGCTACGTACCGGGATGCCAACATTTCAACTAGAGAAATACCTTAAGACCGTTCGTACTACACATACATGAATTTAAAACTTTTATATACATAATTATGGCTCATAATTTTTAAAAAAAAGTCCATTTTGTATCCGTAAACAAACTGCATTTCATATGAAGTAACAGAGCATGGAAAGTAATACGTTCAATATCACTGCATTAAAGGAATATTATCAATTATCTACGTGAACCAACAAATGCATACCCGTAAAATATATATTATTAATCACATGTTTCGGCCACTTTTGCAGCCATTCTCATGGTGCTATTACATGAATGCAGATAAAATATATACAAATTGCGAAATTTCGTAAGTAAAATCGCCAGATGTTATCTCCAAACGGTCCCTACGGTTGCAAATGTCACACCACGTAACAAGCTTCTCGCATCTGGGGGCATAACGTCGGTAACATAGTCACCTGCTATTCTATCACACTGCCGTCGTATGCACTTCGAAATCGTGTGGGCTTTCAAACTGAAGTCTCCTGGATTATGACATCTGTAATCTGATAGCTGGGTATCAAGGTTTAGGTTTAACATTCGCCCTCCATCATCAGATGGCGTGTATAAATTCAAGCCGAAGGTTCTTCCGAAACGTTGATAACCAAGCACCAGACTACACGGCGTCCTAAACCAGACCACATTATGAAACTTCGCCATTGTGAGCACCAGAGTACCAAAAGAAACTAATAACCGAAGTGTGGCTGGAGATATCCTATGGGAAACTCAGTTGCAAATACAGGCATGCACAATCCAACGGGTGGAGTCTGGAGGCCGAGTAATAACGGCGTGATTGTCAAAACAGAGTTGCGTGAACTTCTTACTGAACAGTGGCGTACCCAGGAATTTTTTTCGGGGGGGGTTCAACAAATTCAGTTGAGGACAGAAGACACAGAGGACGGGGATCTGGGGGCGGTAGCCCCTTAGTCAGGGGTTCTGGAGGCAGCTGTAATTTGGTACAAGAAATTTCATTTCATATAGTAAAATT
>JGI20166J26741_11771807_pt1 | contig 10358 bp, 7 predicted proteins | sample TergutCu122P5_FD_26741 | JGI IMG/M metagenome (IMG submission 26741) | reverse complement strand
GTACCATATGCTGCTTGTATACAACTATGTCCTCCTGAAGATGAGCACTTGATGCTCAAAACATGTAGAGGAGAGTAATATTTTACGAATAAATAATAGTGAGTGCATCAAGTTGGTAATTAATGTGTAGTCATACCCTCTTTGTTGTAATTCTAACGTATCATTTATATTGTAATGATTTCTTATCCTCTGTTCTTCAGAAATTCTTTTCTAATGTGTGTATTTCATGTGTCATTTTTGTGAACTAAGTCATTTATGGCAGGATTGATTTAAGGAATATTGTGTAAGGATGGAAACTGGATTTTTGTATTATAGGATAGGGTCCATTAGTGGTATCTTGTGAATGTGGTAATAAACCTTTAGATTCTGTAAATGGTAGGGTATTTCTTGCAAGTTGAGTGACTTATCTTCGAGTGGATCACAATGTATGGGGTTTGAAAAATAACATCTGCAGATAAGGATGTTTATGCCTACATGTGTACACATTACACAAAAAAAAAACACCCTGACGTTGTTGCTGATGGCATATGCATTTTAAGTGCTTGAATCCCTGATGGAACTCTGTGAGTTTCCCCCACTTACAGTGAAACCTTAGCATTACAAAGTGAAGGAACACAGATTGTTTGGGCTCTGGTTTTATATTGGTTCATGTAAAATATAAAAATAATTTTGTTTTATGAAAATTTTTTACAGCACACTTGCTCTGTGTTTTCTTTTTTATGATGGAAGGATGATTAAATTTTCTGCTTTTTGTAGTTTGTCATGTTTCAGCTGTTATATTTTGGTTGTATCTAAAATGAGCTGTTTAACGGATGACTAGAGACACTGATGAAGCATTTTAATTTGTAAGGGACTTGCAAGGAGAAGATGCTGCAGGGAATAGTAGTTCAGATGAGGAGGAAAGGGCAGGTCCAGAGGGAAGGGAAGAGGTGCACATGGAAGTGGATTCCACAGATCGTGAGTAACAATTTGTAGAGGAAACTTAGTTTATATTCTGCAGTTAGAGAACATATTCTCTTGTTCTGTGGGGACTAGAGTTGTTGTAGTATAAAAATCAGAACCAGGTGGAATTATGGAACTGCACGTTGAAGTAATATTGTAGGAGTGTGGTAATGAAAAAAAACTACAAGTGGTTGTTAATGCCAGAATTGGTGGTTGATCATTAGAATTCTGGATGTTGGTAGCAGGCTCGTTGATCTTTGATTGGTGTATATAAAGGGCTTTTCACTTAACAAGTGTGGCAGTTATTATATTAAGTTATTAAAACTGGATATGATGTTGAAACCAGTAAATGCACATTAGCGTAGGTTCTAATGGGTAATGAATAAATAGTATGTATGTGGTGTCACCATCCTGAAAGGAAAAAATTAATGTATGTAGGAGCTAATTGCAAATACATTGATAGCTAAAAAGCATATAATGTAATATACAATTCCTTGGTACATATTTTACTGACAGCCATTTCATCTCTATATTGATTATGGACTTCCACTTTCTTTATTAAAATATCTTTTTTTAGACACCTTGTATCACATGCTGTAATATATATGTCTGCATCAAGGTAGTGTATCTTCTGCTGTTTTCCATTGCTGTCTGTTGGAGATGATTCCTGTTTCTTTATGCTGTCACTTCATTTTGTAGTTGGATTTTTGTTGTTTCCAACTTTAAGTGGCTAGATTTTCTGGTCTAGATGTCTGCCCTCTTTTCGTCAAATCTGTGGATTCTGGAGATGATTATAATATGGCACTGGAGAGGCGTCTGTCTCTGTGACTTTGTTGATATTTGCTAGATAGTAACTGATCCAAATCCACTTTTATGGAGGTAGCTGTTTTCCCAGTATTTATGTCATGGGCCTCTGGTCAAGCAGATTTATGTTGTCTAATGTACTAAATGTTCAGACTTCATTGCAGTACATTTCAGCATGAACAGTGCACCTGTAAAGCTTAATTTCTTGTATGCATACACAGCTTGGGCAGCAGCTGATATTTCAAGCGAAGGTGCAGTTGCTCCAGTAGCTGATGATTCAAGTAACCCATGGGGTGACAACAGTGAGCCCACTCCACATCTTGGACCCACACCTCCTGATGGAGGAGGATGGGCACACTTTGAATCAGCTGGGTTTTCAGATTTTGAAACAAACTTTTGGACCGGCAGTATTACGGACATTGCTAACAGCAGAAGTACAAGTGATTGTGAAAACAGTCATCAAGAAACACCAAACACGGCCAGTAATGTATCAGATTCTGCAGTACTGGTTGAATGTAAGTGAACACACCATAATAATTAAGTAGTTCATTAATCTGTTTATCTAGTTAGCAATTGTCTTATTAACAGAAGGATGCTGCATGATCAATAACTCTGATGATTACATAGTTCCCATAACAAGGCAGCAACATAGAGGCTAGACCAAAACCTGCATGACAACTTCAATGAAATTTGTGAAAATTTGGACAGCTTTAATAATATTAAACAACTTACACAATATGAGGAAACATTTTGAGAGTAACTACATGTGTTCAACATGAACGGCCTTGGTTATGCTGCAAATTTTGCAGTAATAGCCTAATTTTTTCCATATTTTCCACAGCGTATCTCAGTGCATATTGTTTACTCTCTGTATGATGATGGAAAATTACCTGATGCTACAGCTGCAGAATCACAACAGTCAGGCCACAGTTTTTCAACAAGAGGGCATGCCGCTACATTTCCATACATTGGTCTGTGCCATTCTCAACACTGTACAATTGACTGTACATGCAGGGACTGCTCCATGGCTTTGCATTCCCTAGACCTAAAAGGCTGCATTGTACATTCCCCCAGTGCTGGCAGTTGTTCTTGAGATGCAGCAGTTCATTACAGAGGTGATAAATGAGGTGGGCTGTGATATTTCTTTTGCAAATGTGGGAAGAGTTAGACTGTCATTGGGACGTGGCAGGAAGTGCATGCTGTGACCTCCTGTAGGTAGTATTAGAAATATTTCCTTGTATTGTATAAGTGGTTTCATATGATTGTGGTGTTCTTTATTTCCACAGTGTGTTATGAAATTTTCAAAGGAGGTTTTGGCCTGCTGTGCTTAGTGAATTGTCTTTTGCACGAGTTCATGTTAACTTGATTCTTACATAACAGAAGTAAAAGTGATGTAATGTTGAACTAATTTCATTTGATCACATCTGACATGTTTCTTCATTGGTCTCACAGTGAGAGATATAAAGAACGTGAATAAATTGCAAGCCTATAAATTACTAGCTTCAAGCAGAGATTGTATATCTTCTTTATAGTAGGAGAAGCTTATTTTACAATTTTTGTCTCATATGTCACATGAAATGAATTTGCGTTTTTTGGGTCATGTTCTAGCTTCTAGCAGGGTTGATGTTTCTGATTCAGTGAGCAAGACTGAAAAGGGGCCTGCTGGCAGGCCTGTTGATGTAGACTCCAAGCTTACCTCAGAACTTCCCAAAACTCAAGAAAGTAGTATACCAGAGAAGGGGTTAGTTTCATCTGAAGTGGTGAAGATTGTGTGTTCTGTGTACTGTGTTGGTGCATGACAAATGCTAATGTGTTCCTTTCTTACAGCCCTAATCCAGGGTCAGATGACAATGCAAACCCTAGTGCTTCTTTAGGAGATGAACACCAACAGCATCTTATAGACAATTATAGGTAAGAAACATTAAACTCTGGTTAAAACTTCTTTGGTGGTACTGTTGCATAGCAACAGTTCATCTCCTTAACATTAGGAAGTTACTAGAATTTGTGCTACATACCTTAATGGGAATTCAAACAAACGTGGTACTGTTTCAGTAGGAATTACTTTCTGGCAGAATTATTCTGGTTCCTGAATAGATGAGGCAGCACTGTAGTGACTTTGGTTGGTCATGTTTACTGCCACAATAATAGGGTACAAAGGCACAGGAGTGTGCAGTAATCATGGGAAACTATTATGAATAATTCATACTTGGTTATGGAATCCAAACATGTGATTTTGTATTTAAGACAGCATTATTTACAGCTGCAAATGTGATGTTATTTTGTGAAGTATGATATTAAATTGTGGTGGCAGTTACCAGGATTGCCATATAGAAGAGCGTGTTGAACACATTCAGAGATGTTTAGACAGCATGTACCACGAGTCATAAGGTGGCATGGTCAAAATTATTTGCATCTTCATTTGAATGTGAACTAATTTAATGCTGGTGAAAATAGTATTGAACTAAAAACTAAAATGTGGATTAAATGAAAGTCTGGTTTTATGAAATGTCAATTCTAGGAGTGGGGGGTGGTTTGTATTGAAAGTATGAAGTACAAATTTGTGTAATGTAATTTTTGGATGGCATCATATCCCGTAAGACTTGAAACTTTATTAACCGTCTGATACCAGAATTGGTCCCTGGTAGGAGGTGCAGAAGACAAGAATTTAAATGAAATCTTAAGAAAGGCCATTAAATGCCATCACCAGAACATGGTGTTGGGCATTTTGAACATCAAACTGTGATGGGTGTACTTGATGTTTGGCACCAAAGACTTGACAGTGCTAAGAGAACCTCAGAGTTTGCACAGTTTTCATTGTTGAAGTAACCAGATCTTCAGAAATAAGACAAGTGCAATAGAACTTGTGTCTTACAACCCTGTGAATAAAAAAAGGCGTGTGTTTAACAGTGAATAAAAATCTTGAGTCATATGGCCATTAAAAACCATGACATACGCTCATATGCTTAACTGCGCACCACACTCCAAGGCCATGCAAGGGAACTTCATGGACTTTCAGAATCCTAATATTTATTATTCTGTTTCCATTCCCATTAAGTCACCGTAAAAAGACATTAAGATGACTGGGGTTTTTCCGTGCTTTTTCCTCAGTTGTATTGCAAATGCCAAAGTATAACTCACAAAGATGGGGCTTGGCCCGCACTCTTCCCAGTTAGGCGATAATTTTCACACGGTTAGTTCATCTTTAATTTTAGTTTGACCACTCTGGGTTTGAATCCCAGAAAGCCTTCTGCCAAAGTTAATTGTGTTCTATGTATTGTTTGTGTGTAAATGTGTACTGTACTACTGTCACCGGGTGTCAACCCAATTCTAGTTAACAAATATATCAAAGTTAATAAGGAGCTAAGTGACATTTTTAAATTTATATTGCTAATTCATCAATTTTAATGGACTATGAAATTACAGAAGTTATTGCTGTTTCACAAAGATACCTGTCACATTGTTCATTTGTTAGGTTCCTATCACCACAAGGTCTGATGGCTAGTGGCAGTGATCTAGAAGTACACTCATTACCTACAAAACAGCACGAGACTGATTCTGTTCCAAAGGAGAATGGTCCACCACAGGAGGAGGCACAGAGCATAGCTGAAGTAGTAGACAACAGCCAGCCAGCATCACTGTAAGCCATTCCTTAATTCCTCTGTGACTTAATAAGCTCATTGAAATATTGGATGATGCTGTTTGCGATAAATGAACATGCAGTGAAATCCCATGTTTATTAGAACTGGTATAGGTTTGCCATCTCCCAGCCCATTTTGGGTGAGTAGTTGACAGTTGGTAAGTTACCCACCTTTTACTGCCCGTAAAATTTCATTATTGTGTTCACAAGAGACGTCACTGGGCCATGGGCCATTCGTGACCCAGATGAATCCAGCCCACACCTTTACATCCTGTTTCCTTAGGATCATCATAATATTATCCTATCTGTACTGCAGTGTCATAAGTGGTTTCTGTGGGTTTTCTGTTCACTGTTTTTGTATGAATTACTCATGTGTCACGTATGTGCTGTATGCTGAGGTCATATCATCCTCATTGGTTTGGACACAGTCATGTATTTTACACACATTGTGAAGCTGCTTCTCATATAATTAATATACATTCCCAGAACTGCACCTGTTTAGCATCTGCCTGCCTTTCTCATTATTTTGTATGTGTAATTCACTTACTAGCACTGTTGAAAGTAGAACATGTTCTGCCTTGATAATAATCGTAAATGTTCCATCATAAATTTTAAAAGTTGTCATTTTCACTTGCATTGCATTTGCCATTGTTCTTATTCTGTTCTGGTTCGTAAGTTAAGTAGAATTCACATTTCTGTATTCTGTCTTATAACTCTGACTTTATCGCTGTATGATATCTCATGCAAGATGGCTACCCAACGTTCTGTTTTATGACTGTGTCATGAAGTCTGTAACCACATTTGTGGTACATGTTATATGAAGTGACATTAAAGCTAAATTCTCTCTTCAAAAATGATTCAGCAAGTTTGTATTGAAAATATGACTTCATGCATTCACAGTGACAGAATTCAATGAAATCTTGTTCAGCCAACAGCCATATCAAGTAGGTTCCACCATTCGCATTCTGATATCATAACTTAATGGAGAAGACAGATTGGTATCTGAAATGTCAGTTGATTGCTTGATGCTGTCAGCTCTAGAAGATTTTACTGTACTAAAAATTGGAAAACTGTTTAAAATCAGACACTGGCAGTTGTCACCATTAGAGAAGAGCAGATTGGGGATGTTAAGAATAGGGTGCTGAGGATCATTTATGGACATTTTCAGGGATAAAGCAGGAAGCTGCTGCTGCTAAGGGCTGTATAGTGTGGGACATTGTTGTTTTTGCTTTTCACTACGTGCCATTTGTGTGTTTAAATCAAGGCGAATGAAATGGGTGTGCCGTATAGCATGTATGGGAGATATGGGAAGTTAGTGCAGCATTTAGTCATAGACAGGGGGAAGACATTGGACCCTTAGGAAGACTGGGTGTAGGTGAAAGGATAATTTGTGCTGCTATATGTTGTGGCAAGATTGTTCATAATTTGTCATTTTCATTTCCATGTTTGTTATGGTGATAAACAGGGAGGTGGTTGGTCATGTAGCATATATGGAAGTGCATAAAATTCATGTAAAAAAATTTGTCAGATAACTGCAAAGGCAAAGACCACTGAAGAGGACTTAGACATAGAGGAGATGGCAATACAGCAGGCCCTCTTCATACCATGCCTGTATAATCTGTACTGTGTAATAAGGTATACTGATGCAAGTGATGATGTCCACCAGGATGGAAATGGGAAGAATGTCATTTTCAGCAACATTGCAGGTGTTGAAGCTATTTCCGAACATCTGCAGTATAACGAGAGTCTCTGCTATTACAATTAGTGTTGAGAAAACAGAGTACTGACTGGATTCAGCTGGCGTAATGTGGGAATTTTGTGACCATGGTAATTGAACCTTTGGGTTGAGTGAGGGTAGGTAATTTCTTGACTAGCTGAAAAAGTATCAGCTTTTTAAGGAAGACCCTATACCATCTAGGTCGACAGTTCTAAAACCATTCTCTCAAAACCAACTAATCAGCTGAAGAAGGTACAACATACTCTTTCTCTTCTTGAAGTACAATATTTTGCTGAAACATTTTGTACTTGATGAATGTTAAACATGAATGTTGGCCATCAGTGAGGAATCATCACTGGTCAGCATGGTCAAAAAAAGTTTTCTACTTTGTTCTAGGGTGGTAAAACTAATGAGAATTTGTTATTATTTCAGAGGAAAACAAACTGAGGCATGTTCAAGTAAGACAAGTCTAGATACAACTCCAAATGGTCCTGTTTGAATTCTTATGTCATTATTGACATTATATCTGTGTTCAGGTAAGCCTTGGCTCTGACTGGACATTGAAGGGCCTATACAACAAATGACGACGTTGGATCAGCATTAACATTATCACATGTTTTGAACCATATCATAAAAGAATTGCAGACACTCCTTAGCATGTGCAAGTATTGTGATTTGTGTGTAGAATATCAGGGCTGTACTCCATTACAAGTATTTCAGTGCTCGAAGAGTACGAGAGTGCCTCGTAAGTACTCCCAGTGTTCCTTTGAGGTGCTCAATACATTCTGTAGTATTATGTTTGGACATTATGACTATTGGGACTGGTATGATGGTGCGTAAATGTTGTGAATTTATTATGTAAATTTATTATAAAGCACATGGTCTAAAAACATTTAATTTAAAATAGTACAGGATTATTGTTGTTGATCAGATAAATAGAAAGATTATAAATACAAAGGTAATACCTCAGTGGAACTGTGTAGTTAGCAACTTTTGAGTTCAGCAGAATGTGATAAGTAATTACATGACACCCCTTTTAATGTAATTCTTGTATGCATAGTTTTTGTAAAGACTGTGTTATAATTTCTTGCAGAACTCATTTATAATAATTTTAGGTTATATAAGGTGTCACATGTATTTGTCATATTTAGATTGCCTGCCCTGCAAAGAAGTTCTTAAAAATATTTGTAAATCTCTTGCATATAGTGCTGAAGAGAATGTTTGTTTTGCCTTACTTTATCTGCCTAAATTAGTTGTATCTTTTAAAAGGAAAGTGTTGCGTTATGGCCTTGTCCTACCTAATGTACCAATATTTTAAGGAATTCCGTTCAGTTTTATTTGAAAGGCTATTGTTTTCTGTTTGAAATTGAGTATTTTGGTTAATATTTTAATTATCCTATTGTTTGGCTGGTTCTTGGTGTCGCTTTTTGTAAAAATGTCACAGAATTTCCATGTCTGAATCATCCTCCCCCCAATCTGTGATGTGGCTTCCAGTATAATCACACCGAATTAATTCTGCACAGTTGAATGCTAATTGTGTATATCATGTTTGAAACAGTCACTGTACATTGTAATATTAAAAAATTCTCTTAGGTAATGTTTATTGACAGTTATAGTTTTTATGAAAGATTGGGAGAGCCACAATTTTTCAGTGACTGATTTTGTGCTGAGAAGTGCTTTTAGTGACATAATCTCCATCTATCCTGTTACTGTTTGAAATCCAGGCCTGTTACATTATTCATACGAGAAAATAATTTTGACCTGTACTGATAAACCTGGCTTAGCCCTGGAATTGCTTAAATGCTGTAGACATGGATTTAAAGCAGTTTTATGTGAGTTGTGTGAAATTTTTTAAAAGAAAATCAAAATTATTTTTGTGCAATTTAGAAAGTTTTAAAATGTCAAAAAACACATGGCATATTAAGTACAACATTATCACTTGTTGAAAGTGTAAATGTATGACTTGAGGTCATTGTACACTTGTAAAATTTTTGTTTTGTACATAATATGTGATGCTAATATTTATATCTTTTGATGCTGTCTCATGAGGTCCATAACTGTGTAATTTATTCAGTTTGCAATGTAAGTGCACCAACAGAGACCTGACTAGGTGATCTAAAGTGGGGGGGTACTAGAAAATAGTTGATGAAAATTAAAGAAAATGGAAACATGCTTTTGTATTTGGGCATAATTTTGCAGGATATTAAATTCAAAGATATATATATATATATATACATATTAAGAAGAAAAGGATATAAATATATATAAAATAGTAATTATGTTTTGTGATTAAGCATGTGTATTAATTGTTGCAACAGAAGCAATATAATTATTAGCATTGTTGAATTATCTACATTTTATGCTTCCATAAAACAGTCCACTATTATGAGACTTTTTGTGAATACTTTCTGATATGGATGTGTAAATATGTGAAACTGTATCAGTATTTGTATTTTGTGTAGGCGTAAATGATTATGGTAGTATACAGTGATACGCTACATAATATGAACATGTGGTGTTAACATGTTTTGCACATTCACAACTATTTTTTTTAACTATTGCAGGCGTTCATACATTTTTACTTCAAATTACATCACTGAGACAATGAGGCCAATATGCTTAACTGTGAAACAAATTTTTGACAAATGAAAGTAATTCTTTAGAAACTCGATTCATCGAGCTCAATTTCTATACACCTCTGTAAAAGTGTTGAAATATTTTGATTAATCCAGGGGACGTTACTGAATATTGTTAGTACACGTACGGCTGAAACATGTAATAGTAACTTGTGCAGTTGAATACATATGTTGCTAGTATCTTGCTAAAGTTTGTAAATAAACCTTCTAGAAGAGTGACATAATGACCAAGCTGCAAACTTATAGGTCCTAGGTGAAATAAATATTGTTACAATTTGTTGGCTCTTGGTTTTGAATTGTTTCCACTAAATTAGCCACACACTTCTTAAAATCCCAAGAATAAATAAACCATTAGGTGACAAGTTGAAGGTATTCATATCTTGGCTGTAAGAACTAGGTGTTAATGACAGTGCACTAAATTCATAACATTCTTATTTACAAGACTTATAAATTACAGCAGGAAACATACATGTAAACTTCAGTAAAGTACACAAAAGACTAAGTTTACACCAGAAATCAGAGTCTATAAAATAAATATATTGCCATATGGTACACAGCGGGGGAAAGCAATGGCAAACTACCCCTAAGAACTTGCCCAGGATGCAGCGTACCAGAGCTATAC
>JGI20166J26741_11771585_pt1 | contig 10359 bp, 11 predicted proteins | sample TergutCu122P5_FD_26741 | JGI IMG/M metagenome (IMG submission 26741) | reverse complement strand
TTTTTTGGCGAATTAATGCAAAATAATGTCCTTAATATCAATGCGTTACAAGTGAAATTTTCTAATGGTGACCATTAGAAAACAAAAATATAAGTCATTGGTAATCAATACTATTATTTTCAATGGACATTTTGGGATTATCGCAATCCGCTAAAAGAAATAAAAGAACTCAATGTCCAATTATACAAACTGCTTAAAACAGATTACGCTAAATTTCACCCAAAAGAACAGGCTTTTGTCAAAAATAATTTACTCATTTCACTGTATCTTCCCATTCAGTATCACCCTTTTCACTTTGTTGCTTCCGTAGGCGTAGGGCATAAATTCGTAGGTCGGGATGGGGGTGGTAATGAATAGATTGGCGACTTTTCCGCGTGCGATGCTTCCGTGCGTCTGACTGCAACCCATTGCGTAAGCGGAATTTAGCGTAACGGCATTTATCGCTTCTTCGGGAAGCATTTTGTATTTGATGCAGCCCATCGAAAGAATAAACTGCATATTGCCAGACGGACTGGAACCCGGATTGAAATCGCTCGCCATCGCAACGGGTAATCCTGCCGTAATCATCTGTCGCACAGGTGCATAGACCATTCCCAAAAAGAACGCTGCCCCCGGTAATAAAGTCGGCATCGTTTGCGATTGCAACAAAGATTTTATTTCTTCTTCGCCCGTATATTCTAAATGGTCAACCGATAACGCCTTGTGTTTCACGCCTATCTGAATGCCGCCCGAATAATCCAATTCGTTGGCGTGGATTTTTGGAATCAGTCCGTATTTTGCTCCTGCGGCGAGCATTCGGTCGGTTTCCTCTACGGTAAAAAATCCTTTGTCGCAGAAAACGTCTATAAAATCGGCTAATTTTTCCTCGCCCACTCGCGGCAGCATTTCATTGATAATCAAATCAACATACTCGCTTTGGCGACCTCTGTACTCCATCGGAACGGCGTGTGCTCCCAAAAAAGTTGCCCGAATGGTCAATTCCGATTCCTCTTTCAGCGACTTGATAACACGCAACATTTTGAGTTCGTCTTCCAAATACAATCCGTACCCGCTTTTGATTTCCACCGCCCCCGTTCCGTAGCGTTTGATTTCCTCCAACCTCGCCCACGACTCGCTAAACAGTTCATCTTCAGACGATTCGTGTATTCGTTTGGCAGTATTGAGAATTCCACCGCCTCGTTTGGCGATTTCCTCGTAAGAAAGCCCTTTGATTTTGTCAATATACTCAATTTCCCGACTTCCCCGATAGACCAAATGCGTGTGCGAATCGCAGAAAGACGGGAAAACCATACCGCCCTCCGCATCAATTACCGCATCGTTTTCTTGCGGAGAAAAGGTGTCCATCGTTCCGAAATCGGCAATTTTACCGTTTCCGATTTTCAACCACGCATTTTTAATGGTGTGCATCGTACTCATTTCCTTGCCCGCACGATACAAAACAAGCTGCTCCTCAACCTGAACTAATTCTTTGATGTTTTTTATAAATAGGTGCATTTTTTACCTAATAAATACGTTTATCTTTCCAAATCAATTTTTTACCTGTTCGCTTGCTAAAAAAATCATTGCAATTACCGTCGCCTCCACCCGTAAATCCACCATCGGGACTGCAAATTACATTACAATTTTCATCTAATAGTGTGCTTGGAATGTCGCAACATCGCGGTGGAATATAATAAACCGTTTGCCCATTGTATTCATACTGCCAAACCTCTGCAGGTGGATTCCAAACTTTTTGGGATTTGATATTATTAATTTCTTTCTCTATGCACGTGTTTCTTTTTTTACAAGAGAAAAATAACAACAAACAAAGGAACATCAATAATATTTCTCCATTGCAACAACGTTTTACCTTATCTTTTTTATCTTTTAATGCAAATAATCTCTTCATTTTATATTGATTTAAAAAAATTTTTCCAAAGATACAATTTTTTTCATAATCAACCTCAACCTGAACAATGTTTTTTATAAATAGGTGCATAAATTATTGTTGATTTGGTTATTTATTTTTAAAATCCTGAAAGGAATTATATATTTGTAGAAAATAATGTTTGCGATTTTGTGCGACCCCGAAGGGGTCGAATGTTCTCTCGTTCTGCCATTTTCTACAAACATTTGACCGCTTCAATGTATTGTAAAACCACTATTTATACAAAAAAACGCAACATGTTACTAAAAACATATTGCGTCTTGTTCAAAAATAAGGGGAAATAACGACTACATACATTTTAGTTCTTGGGTTACTTCTTTGCCGTCAGTAACTATAGACAAACCTTGATGAGGTTTTTCAGAACCATCTTCACAAACAGATTTTTCAAAAACCCTATAATCACTATTTGATTCAACGTACAGTTTTTTGCCGTCTTCGTAGTAAGTACAACTACATTTTTTCCCACACGATGTAAACACCGATACCGCTGCGAGGCAGGCAACTCCAAGTGCCAAATTCCTCAAATTAAATTCTTTTCTTACCATTATATTACAATTTTTTAATTTATATATATTTAATTTATTTTCTGAATTACATCACTATCGTTTGATTCAACCTCATGCAAAAAGAACACGAAAAATTAAATCGGTTGCAAAGATAGTATTTTTTTTAATACAAAAATCATTTTTGGAAAATTTTTATTTAATTTTTTTTCTAAACGTTGGTTGTCAGTGCTTTTCACGTCTCACAATAAAACCAAATCAACAAATAACCAAATCAACAAATAACCAAATAACCAAATCAACAATAATGTTTAATCTATCTGTCTCTCAAAAATTTGTCCATTAAAAACAAATCGGGTTTCGACAATGGTATTTAGCGTTTTAAAGGTATATTTTAACTCTTGTGATTGGTAGGAAAAAGAGGTTGTTACAATTTCGCCGTCCGTATAATTTTGGAAAAAATATTTGGTATCGCCGCCGAAAGCGTCATAGTCAAACGACAATTCATTGCCCTTAATTTCGAGAATCATTGAGCCTTTAAAGTGATTTTTGTTTCCGTAATTTCCCATGAAATTAGCCAAATAAAGCGGATTTCCGCTCTCGGAAGTCAATTTGTAAAGAGCAATAATCTGGCTGCGGGAAAAGTTAAAGTCATCATCATCGTCATCTGCATTAAAAACAACATACGGAATGTTCTTTTCGCCAATGTATTGAAATACAGAAATATGGGTGTGCATATTTACGCCTAAATTTTCTTCCCACGAATAAACGGTGATTGCCTTATCATACGAAGAAACACGTTTTAACATTTTGTGTTTCAACAAATTAGATATACTTTTTTTATCGGTTAAAATATTTTTCAAATAATGTATCCCCATATAGTTCAAGGAATCGATTGTGTTATAGATGCTTTGTTTTTCTCCAATAGCCATTTTTAACTGATATAACGTATCCAAAATGCTATAAAAGGCTTTCCGTTTTGCCTCAAATGTGGATTCAGGAATTTCGTATTCTGCGGTTTTTTTCCGAACTTCTATCGGATTATTTCCTGAAAGACTAACCACATCAATTCCAGCCTCAGTATCTTCCTTAATAATGGAATAAATAGTAACCGGGTCGTCAGTTTCTTTCTTGTTGGAAAAAGTACAACCTATTTCAAACAACAACAACAATAAAATTATAACACTCTGCTTCATAAAATAATTACGTTGGTAAAAAACATGTTGCAAATGTACTATTTTTTATTAAAGTTGAGAGTTTAGAGTTTAATGTTTAATGTTTAATGTTTAATGTTTATGGTTTATGGTTTATGGTTTATGGTTTAACCAAATAACCAAATCAACTTTAAACTTTAAACTATCAACTTTAAACTCTAAACTCTAAACCTTAAACATTAAACCTTAAAAATTATATCGTATTATTGTTTGTATTCTGTTTGCATTTCCGAAATCAGCGTTCATATTCAGCCGATATCCGTATAAATATTCGGCGGCAAAGAGAAAATTATTATAAATTTTCCAAAACAAGGAAGCCGAAAAATATTGACTGTGCCTGAAATCAGACCCTTTTACATATTTTGTATTTTTCTCCAATTGGGCAATGCCAAAGTTTGATGTGATGTATATTTTTTTGATAATATCTACCCGCAATCCGATGGAGGCACTAAACATATTGGGTGCATTTACTCTGCCGGGGTTTGTATAATCGGGCAACAAATCAAGAGACAAGGCTGCCATATCGTTAATATATCGTGCCGCTCCTTGACCGTATATTCCTTGGGCACACAATGTAAGGAAAGAAGCAGGCTTTACAGAGCCGCTTAATTGAATTCCCCAGCCTTGTGTTATTTTAATTTTCTTTTGAGCCGTGTCGCCATACGTAATATTCCGAAATACGCCTGCCAATTTTATATGCCCTTTTGCCGCCTTGTATTGAAAAAATACAGGAATATCGGGTATGGTTTGGGTTGCAGAGGCGATATTTTTTGCCGTTGTAATTTTTGCCGCTGGAAACTCAACCGAAATACCCGCACTGATTCCTTTTTTAGACTTGTAGGTGTATCCAATCAATGGCGTTCTAAAAAAAGCACGTGCGTTCACGCCTTGTTGGTCTATGATGGGAGCCATTGCGTCTGGGTCGTACATAAACGTCCATGTTTGTCCCGCAATAATACCCAATAGTGATATATAGGCATGTCTAAGCCGTAAAACATTGGCTGCTCCTCTAAAATCTGTTTCTATAAAAAATTTTATATCCCCGATAGATTCGGTATTGTGTGTAACCTCCAAATTTAGTCTCGTAGAGGTAGCATCAACAGCAAAACGTTGCCTTTGCTCCCAATTTTTAGGTATCGGCATTGTTGAAACGATGAAATCATGGTTTGCTATGCTTCCGTTGAAATCAAATGCGGCTAAGGCTTGCACATATCCGCCCAATTTTATCCGCGTCGTTCCGTTGCCAAAAGTAAAAGGGTCTTTGTCTTTGTTTTCTTGACCCATTAAGGTCTGCACGCCGACTATCATTAGAATTAATACGATATTTTTTATAATTGCAGCGCGTATTCTGCGGTTGGAACGAGTAGTTGCCGTCTTCCTAAGGCACTTGTTTTCAAGTAGTTGTTTATCTAAAATTTGCACTTTATTCATTTTGATGTATTATTAATATAAATTTTTGCAAAGGTACAATTTTTTTTTTATCCAAACAGCCTGTATTTGCAGGATGTTTTCATAATCAAATATGGAATTTTTAATGTTTAATACGCTAAATTTTAACATTGATTGGCTACCATGAATGAATAATTTTGAAAATTTTTCACTAAACAAAATATTAAAAAAGGTTCTGCGTTAAATTAAATTATGCGTAATAAGAACACTAATTAAAGACTCCACTATGTTGAAAGATAAAAAATACGAAAAAATGTTTTATTCTATTGGTGAAGTTGCCAAAATGCTTGATGTAAATACTTCATTGATACGCTTTTGGGAGCAGGAGTTTGATTGTATAAAACCGTTTAAAAACAAAAAAGGAACTCGTTATTTCACCCCCGAAGATATTGAGACCTTGAGAACAGTTTATTATCTTGTAAAACAGTGTGGTTACACCTTGCAGGGAGCAAAAGACCGTTTGGCATCAAACAAAAACCAAATAGAAAAAAACGCATACATATATAATTCATTATCAAAGATTAAGCAGTATTTATTAACTATTAAATCCGATTTTTAAACGCATGGCTATTAGCACAATTATTAACAAATTACGCGGTAAAAAGATTCTTATCCTTGGTTTTGGAAAGGAAAGTGCATCAAGTTACGCTTTTATCCGCAAGCATTTGCCTCAAATTCCGCTTACGATTGCAAATAAAGACCAACTTGCTGATATTGCGGTTTTTGTAAACGACCCTCACGTGCGTTTATTAACTGGAAAACGTTATTTAGACACCATCAACAAGTATGATATTGTGCTTAAATCGCCCGGAATCAGCCTCAAACACATCGTCAATTTTGTTGATAGAGATAAAATATCTTCTCAAACCGATTTATTTTTGCAGGCATTTGCCCCGCAGTGTATTGGAGTTACAGGAACAAAAGGAAAAAGTACAACGGCAAGTTTTATTTATCATGTACTCAATCACTTACAAATGCACACGCTGCTTGCAGGGAATATCGGCATTCCCCCTTTTGATATTGTAGAAGATATTACGCCCGATACAAACATCGTGTTGGAGTTATCGTCCCATCAGTTGGAATTTATTCATAAATCTCCTCATATCAGCATTTTACTGAATATTTTTGAAGAACATTTAGACCATTATAACAGCCTGCTTGATTATATGCAGGCAAAGTTTAATATCGCACGTTTTCAGTCGAAAAAAGATTATTTTATTAACAATACAGAGGATATTTCAACTGCTAATTTATTTAAAACAAACAAAATAGCATCTCAACTTGTTGGATTTTCTCTTTCTGCCAACCCATGGTCTGCGTTTTATATAAAAAATCACTATTTTTGCCGAGTTGAAAATGGAAAAGAGAAAAAAATCTGCAAAATAACGTCTGATTTTCCATTAAAAGGGGAACATAATTTAGTAGATACAGCCGCCGTTCTTGCTGCCGTCTCTTGCGTAAAAAATATTGATACATCGAAAATTAAAGAGGCAATTTATTCTTTTAAAGGACTTCCGCACCGTTTGGAATTTGTAGGAAAATTTAACGGCATTCTTTTTTATAATGACAGTATTTCCACCGTCCCGCAGTCAACGATTGCGGCTGTACAGGCATTGAAAAATGTGGATGCCCTAATTTTAGGCGGTCTTGACCGTGAAATTAATTATTGCCCTTTAATTGATTTTATTAGAACAACAGATATTGAACATCTCTTCTTTATAGGGGAAGCGGGAAGAAAAATAATGAGATTATTCAGTAGGCATCCAGAAGTTAAAGGCTATTATTACCCATCAGAAAAGAACTATTTTTTCTGTACTTCCTATGAGCAAATTGTAAGAATTGCCAAAGAATGCACGAAAAAAGGAAGTATCTGCCTCTTATCGCCCGCTGCGGCAAGTTATGACATGTTTCGTAATTTTGAGCATCGCGGAGACACGTTTAAAGAATTAGTACGTTCAAGAAAAAAACTTGACAAAAAGAAAAAATATGGAAAGGTGAAACGTGAAACGTGAAAAGCACTATAAAACTATAGTGTGTAATTCAAAATTTTTATGTACCTTCGCATTTCAAGCAAATTCATAAGAAAAAAATGAACAAAGTTGCACTAATTACAGGAATAACAGGTCAAGACGGAGCCTATTTAGCCGAGTTTTTGTTGAAAAAAGGATATACTGTTCACGGCATCAAACGCCGCACATCGCTTTTTAACACAGACCGTATTGACCATCTTTATTACGAGCCGCACGTGGAAAACCGAAATTTTATTCTCCACTACGGCGATATGACCGATTCGATGAATCTGACACGAATTATACAGGAAGTTCAGCCTGACGAAATTTACAATTTGGCGGCAATGTCGCACGTAAAAGTTTCGTTTGACACACCCGAATACACCGCAAATGCCGATGGAATAGGCACTTTAAGGCTGTTGGAAGCAATTCGTTTGCTGGGACTGACACAGAAGTGCAGAGTTTATCAAGCCTCTACGTCTGAACTTTATGGCTTGGTTCAAGAGGTGCCGCAGACGGAAAAAACGCCCTTTTATCCGCGTTCGCCGTATGCGGTGGCAAAAATGTATGCGTATTGGATTACAGTCAATTACCGCGAGGCTTACAAAATGCACGCCAGCAATGGAATTTTGTTTAACCACGAGTCGCCCATACGCGGCGAGACTTTTGTTACCCGAAAAATTACCCGCGCCGCTGCCCGCATTGTGATGGGTATGCAGGATAAACTGTTTTTGGGCAACCTCAGTTCCAAACGCGATTGGGGACACGCAAAAGATTACGTAGAAGCAATGTATCTCATTCTGCAACAAGAACATCCAGACGATTACGTGATTGCAACGGGCATCACGACATCTATCCGCGATTTTGTGAAAATGACTTTTGCAAAAATCGGCATAAGCATTGATTTTAAAGGCGAAGGAGCAAACGAAAAAGGATTTATCGCCCATATTGACACCAATATATTTTCAAAAACGGTAGGCGAAGAATTTTTAAAAAATATTCAAAAACGCTTGAAAGAAGATATTATAGAGGTTGACCCGCAATATTTTAGACCGACGGAAGTTGATTTGCTCATCGGCGATGCGTCTAAGGCAAAACAAAAATTGGGTTGGTCGCCAAAATACAACCTCGATTCGCTGATTGAAGAGATGATTTTGAGCGATATAAAACTGTTTAAAAAAGAAAATTACCTCAAAGACGGCGGTTTTACCATACTGAATTATTTTGAATAAAAATGGAAAAGTGGGTAGAAAGGCTAAAATTTTTTTGGGGCGTGTATTTTCAAAAAAAATTTGTGTATATTTGCAAAATTGGAGTAAAGAATAGAATTTTGAAACCAAATTAGTGTAAATCAATATTTTGTTTGATAGTTTGATTGTAGAAAAAGTTACCTTTTATAAAGTAAGGTGTTTAATATTAATAATAAGATGTTTTTATCAAAAAAATTGTTTAATTCAAGTGTTTTAGTCATGAAGAAGTTAGTATTGTTAGCCGTTATTGTAGCGGCAAGTTGTATGGTTGCTGTGGCACAGCCGCGGGCTATTGGAGGACGTATAGGATGGGGAATAGGGGCATCCTATCAGCATGGATTTGGAGAAAAAAATATGCTCCAAGCGGATTTAGATATTGCAGGTTTTTATTCAATTCAAGGAACGGGAACATATAATTGGATATTTCCCATTAGTTCTTGGAGTGGACCAGGGTCTTGGAATTGGTATGTTGGCGGCGGTATCGGTGCCGGCTATGCTTGGTGGGGAGATTGGTTAGGAGTAGCGAGAAGCGGTATCGGATGGTTGCGTGGCACCGGTTTGGGTTTGGGCTGTGGTTATGTTGGCGTTGCTCTTATGGGCGGCGTTGAATATAATTTTAAGTTCCCATTGCAGGTGTTTGCTGATTATCGTCCGCTTATTGGACCTTGTTTTTATGGGCACGGCGGCGGAGTAGATTTTTATTATAGCGGGTTGCTTTCAGGAGCATTATGCGTGGGTGCCCGTTACAGATTTGGAAAATAAGAATAGCGGAAGCATTTTATTCCAAAAACCGTAGGCGAATAGTTCAAAATCCCGCCGTTTGTTTGGTTTGGAGATTGGAGGTTGGAGTGTTGTGTAATACCTCCTCCAAATGTTGGAGGAGGTATTGCATTTACCTTTGAATAAATTTTTAATAAAAAGATATTGCGAACTTTGCGAAAACGTTGCGGACTTTGCGTTAAAAAAAATCAACCGCAACGGACGCAAAGGAAACCGCAACGGACGCAAAAAAATCATAGTATTCATAGTAAATCAAATAAATCATAGTTCAGACAAAAAGAATAATCAAAATAATTTTCAATTGAAAAATGAGTAAATTAAAAATATGTGTGTTAATTCCTGCCTATAATTGTGAAAAAACGGTAGAGAATGTACTAAAATCTGTTTTGCAATATGCTGAAAACGTGATTGTTGTCAATGACGGCTCTACCGATAATACAGAAAATATACTCTCCTCGTTTGGAGAGCAAATTATTTTGATTTCGTATAAAAAAAATAAAGGGAAAGGATATGCCTTGAAACAAGGATTTACCGAAGCGATTCGACGAGGTTTTTCCTACGCCTTAACCATGGATTCTGATGGTCAGCATTTGGCGGAAGATATTCAAACCTTTGTAGATGCGGCAGTTCTGCATCCTAATACATTGATTGTGGGTGCTCGTCTTTTCGACCATCCCAATATGCCGCAGGGAAATATCTTTGCCAATAAATTTTCTAATTTTTGGTTTACGCTGCAAACAGCACAGAAACTACCTGATACACAGACAGGTTACAGATTATATCCTCTACAAAAAATGGGAAAAATGACCCCTTTCACCAATCGCTATGAGGCAGAGTTGGAACTACTTGTTCGCTGTGCATGGCGTGGAATCCGTATTATTTCTGTTGCCGTACAAGTGCATTATCCTGCAAAAGAAGAACGAGTATCACATTTTCGCCCCAAACAAGATTTTTTTAGAATAAGTTTATTAAATACCCTATTTTGCTTATTAGCAGTGTTATACGGCTATCCATCTATGTTGGTACGAAAATTTTGTTTTTACCTTACTAAATTATTTATCTGTAAATAGGCTAATAATCAGTGAATTAGGTCGTAATTTTACATCTGAAATAGAAAAAATTTTCTTAAATAGGAAAAAAAATCACTTAAAATCTATCGAAATGACGATTTGTATTAAAAAAAAATGTACCTTTGCACGCTCGATTTTATTATCCACAAACAAAGAA
>JGI20166J26741_11771474_pt1 | contig 10360 bp, 3 predicted proteins | sample TergutCu122P5_FD_26741 | JGI IMG/M metagenome (IMG submission 26741) | reverse complement strand
AGCGTGCTGCTCGAAACATGTTGAGGAGTGTAGTGTAACATATGTACTGTTGAAGATTAAAAGAATTGTGCACTAAGTTGGTATTTTGAAAAGTCTATAATTGTAATGTACAAGGTGTTAGTGTATATACAAATGTCTCAGCCAAATACATGTTTCGGCCTCTTCTAGTTAGGCCATCTTCAGGTTGGATACCGTAGTCAGAGGAAATGTACATTAGTGCAATACAACCATTGAAGTCAAGGGGGGACGAGATCTCGTTTACACTATTGTACATTTCCTCTCACTAAGGTATCCAACCTGAAGATGGCCTAACTAGAAGAGGCCGAAACGTGTAGTTGGCTGAGACATTTGTATATAAACTAACACCTTGTATATTACAAATATATTTGTGTTTTTGACTGCCTTTTCTATACGTGTTAGTCTACTTGGTTCTGTCCGTCTAGCTGTCAGTCTGTCTGTAACAACTCGGCTCCAACTGGGCGGATTTTCATAAAATTCGATATGTGACCGTCTCTCGAAAATCTGACAGAAAATGAAGTTCCTTTTTTTTTAACATCTGAAAAGAACGCCTAGTACTATACATAAAGACCCGAGTACATTTATGAGAAAAACTCATTCAGTTTTTCTCAGAATGAGAAGTTTTTCACACAAAAATTTGTAGAGAAAATAAAGAAAAAAATTTGTGTTCAACAACTTTTTCTCGAAAATCCTGCAGTTTAAGAAATGATGTGATAAATATGGTACAACCAGAGTGGCCACAGATACGACGCATGCGCTTTGCATGCCGCATGATTAAGACGAGGCTCCACAGACACACACTCAGAATATGTGATACTTATTGATTTTCCACTGTAATCACCGTTACGCGAAAACTCTTTAATGTCATTTTCATCCGCATTTTGCCTGTCGCGTTTAAGTACAGGGTGATCAAAAAGTCTCTGTGCACCTGATATATGTATTGTAATTATCAGTTTCACGGAGACATTTTGATCACCCGTCATCAGATCTGTGTAAAGAGCGTGTCATAGTTTACTGCAGTCGTCAGAATGTTGCCGAGCCGATTGTTCAGATCATAACTTTGTGGGTTTTGGCACCGGGTTTTCTTGGAAACATCTTCACTGCAGCTTAATCCAAGTCACTTCATCGTCTACTCTAAACAATTTGTTTCAACACTGTAGACGGAGGCAGAATTCCTTCCCGAAACATCCTTATCCTACAACACTCGTTATCAAGATTCAGAACAATACAATCTGAACTATCATTGATTGTTGCGTGTTTAATGACACTGTCAGTGGCTTATATTTTATAATAATTCGGCAGTAATGAATTAGATTGTAGAATTTTACGTGCATGTGACCGTGCTGCATCGTAACAAATTTTTTTTTGATAAAACCAACAGAAGCACCAATTTCCCAAATTTATTTTTGTCAAGAAAATCTACGTGTTTCGGGCAGTTCCTCTGCCCATCATCAGGAGTTTTCCACTGAACATTCGGCACTGGTATATGTCATACACTTTTGTAGACAGCTTTCGAGCAGGACCATCCTCTGCCCATCATCAGGAGTTTATTCACTGTACATTCGGCACTGGTATATGTCATCAAACCTGCATGACATATACCAGTGCCGAATGTACTCGTACAGTGAATAAACTCCTGATGTTGGGCAGAGGAACTGCCCGAAACATGTGGATTTTCTTGACAAAAATAAATTTGGGAAATTAGCGCGTCTGTTGATATTATTAAAAAGAAATAGATTGTAGAAAAAAGTGGTCGCGTCCTAATTTAAATGAATACGCGGGCATTTATGTGGAGATCCTGAGAAAAGACACAAAAAAGTCTGTAAGGAGAACCAGTCATCGGACCAAGTTTCCAACCCGGGAGATGTCATCATCACCACAAAACACAAGTAAAAAATGAAGAAGGTGTGATTGGACCGAGTCACTTATTCCACTCTTGTCCTGTAAATGTAATCTATCTACCTCCGTCGCTGTAGCAAATGGTAATGTGGGGTGGAAGGAGGGGGGTCTTCATGCATCTTGAGATCTTGGAGTTGTGAGGGTGGTTTTCTGCTGCAGGGATGAGGGAGGGACTGCTGCCATGTCAGAGAAAACGACCGGGGGGAATTTACTTCGGCTAGCAAAACCTCTGGACCTGGCTCATAGAAACAACGCCACAAGTCCCGGAGGTTGCTTACGTTCAACATTGTCTAGACCAGATATTTTAACCAGGATAGCTCAGTCGATAAAGTGAGTCAGGATAGCTCAGTCGATAAAGTGACTCAGGATAGCTCAGTCGATAAAGTGACTCAGGATAGCTCAGTCGATAAAGTGAGTCAGGATAGCTCAGTCGATAAAGTGACTACGGTATGGAGAGCACGTCCGGACATGAGCTGATGATCCACGGCATCAGACTGGCCCCGGTGACTTACAGAGCCTCCAATGGATAACGGGGTCCTTCCTTGGCTATAAAGAATGCACGGAGCTCTACCTCCAGTCCGCCCTAATCCTTTAAGTCTGTCAACGTAGATATTCACTTTGGATTTGAGTTTTCTACTACTACTGTATCACTGGTTTAATATTTTCACGGTGGGTCGGTGTTTGTCTCGGTACGTTAAATGGGGTATGTTCGACGTTTCGGAAGATCGTGCTGCCACTGTCTTCAGGGTCGAAATGAGTATGAATATTTGTGGTTATAAGGTAAAGCCTTGCGGATTGTCAGACCCACGGAAGACGCTATGTCTCAGTTCGAGCACCCATTTTACCGTTGACTTTTGACTCACGTACCGCCCCTCGAAAAGACCGTTTACCAATTTTCCCTGTATACGGTCACCCTTAGACCGCACGTGGCCCTCCCTCATCTTCCTGACTTGTGATTCTCATTAACAATCTACCTGCACAAATTTGACTCATTTCTCATCGACCATCTCGTGCAATGTCATCAGACAGTGCGGCCTAATACTCAATGAGGATAGTGTTGGACATGTTGGCTATCCTGTGGTCATGAGCTCCAGGAAGGGCTCAGCACTAAGACTTTGACTTTGACAGTCAAGATGGAGGCAGCTCGTGACTGCCAGCGCTTGGCTAGACACTGAGTTCGGAACAGCACCAACACCGTAAGTCACCAGGGCCATTATATCATTTCAGTCTGATGTTCTGCCCGTCTACATGTAGGTCTGTAGAGAAAGAACGGGCTACTAAAATACTTAACTCATCGGTGAATAAATGATTGAAATTTCTGGGCTGATGCTTAGTACTAACAGGAACACACACAAAAGGCACAAGCATTTTGAGTGATCCTAACTGTTTAAGACAGCTTTAATGAATATATTGCTGATTGTGTCACTGCTAATGACTGAATGACTGACTGAATGGTTCTGATTGCCTTACTGACTAAAAGGTTCTGAATGACTGAATGGTTCAGACTGTCTGACTGACTGAATGGTCCTGACTGACTTACTAAAAGGTTCTGAATGACTGACTGAATGGTTCTGACTGACTGACTGAATGGTTCTGACTGACTGGCTGCCTGACTGACTGAATGGTTCTGAATGACTGACTGAATGGTTCTGACTGCCTGAATGACTGAAAGGTTCTGAAGGACTGAATGGTTCAGACTGTCTGCCTGACTAAATGGTTCTGACTGTCTGACTGACTGAATGGTTCTGACTGCCTGGTTGACTAAAAGGTTCTGAATGACTGAATGGTTCTGGCTGACTGACTAACTAAAAGGTTCTGACTGACTGACTGAATGGTTCTGACTGACTAAAAGGTTCTGACTGTCTGACTGACTGAATGGTTCTGTCTGTTCAACTTCCCTGCTTTCTGCTTGTATAACGGAACCGCTTTTCATCTTATTAGTCGCCGTCATTTCATTGTCACTTAACGTTAAACCTCCCAACCTGAAGATGGTGCTAACATGTTTCTATAGTTACGTACATCTGTCTGCCTACAAGACCACACGGTGTCACAATGAGAAAGCCCACAACTGAACATTCCCCACCTTGTAAACCTGAAAATTTTGACCAACGCCATGGAGCAGAGCTCCTCTCTCAAGATGCTAAATTTCCTGCAGGTAGTCAAGAATTTCCCTACCTTGTCGCTGCGTTAGCACGAGATCCGAATAGATGGTCTGTCTGTTAGGAAAAGCTAAGTGAACCTACAAGTGCCAGCAAGGACCACTAGTACCAAATTCCCCCAAATGAGTACGAAAGAAGACAGTGATTATATCCATAAACAATAACGCCTTTGTGGCAAATTAATTTTTAAATATTACTTACATAAATGTCAGGTTTCAAAATGCCTAAGTGACCCTGTTGAATTCAGTTCGTGGCGGCAAGTGCATGACACCCGTGGGTGGCACTGGGTGCAGCTTTGCATTAGAGGCAATTAAAGCTGACGCTAATAGAGCGACGAGAGGAAATATCGTCAATATACTCGTAGTAGAAATATTCGTAAAATTAAATAACGAAACGTCGAGAGCCAATCCACTTCAACCATGTTTTTTTCCTGCAAATCACAGAGATTGAATGTACATTTAAAATTCTTTAGTTAAAAAATACAAGTGCGTTAGTTATTTGGTTACGTTGTCTCAGTCAGTCAGTCAGTCAGTCATGTCCGTATAATTCTGAAGTATGTTGCTACTTCATGTGGAAGACGAAGATTACTGTTTCTATTTACCGTATTTCCCGGCCCATAAGACGCACTTTTTTCCCGAAAAATGTGACCTAAATTCGATCCGCGTCTTATGCACCGAGGGTAAGTATTATTTCCAAACTTATAAATACCTGTACATCTATTATACAGCATCTTTATCATGAGATAGTGAAAACAAACATGAAGATGATTTTAGTGGCAGTGAAGACGATTTTCTGGGTTTCTATGATGAATAAATTATATTATAGTTGCTAATTTTGGTATGTAACAATCCTGTTTTCTTTAAATAAATTACTAAAATTAAAATACATTCATCTTTATTTTTTTCTAAAATTTCTAACGAAAAAATCACGGTGCGTCTTATGGGCCGGGAAATACGGTATTTATTCTTTGTTTATTTGCGGACATATTTTATTGCATGTATTGTAAGCTATGTTGTGGAATTATAGGTTGATTACATGATAATTTTTGGAATAAAGATTTGTGATTTTTGTTTCCTTTTCCATAGAAAAAATTATAATCCCCTGCTCTTACCGTGCCCTCTCTGTCCCCCCTAACCTCCTGCACACCTACTAAATCTAATTTACAAAAATGATTGCTGTACCTATATCATCTTAGCGACAGACAGAGTCATCCATACACACCGAAATAAATAATAAAGTATATGAAAGAACGTGGTCATTTTAGTTTGAGTTGGGCTAATATTGTAGTGAATAATTCCACCGTCAGACAGCATTGCTGGAATTTTGGCTAATATTTGAACTCTGAACCTCCCAAATATTAAATATGGACGCTAACGTCTCAATCGCACCACTGCGCAATTATTGATAAATAAACAAAAAATACAATACAAAATTCTTGGGCTTACAGCCGTGCCAAGGTATGAAAGCTGTCCAGAGTTTCAGGCACTGACTCCATCTCCATCGTCAGGGTGCTACTGATGAGATGGACGGAGTCAGTCCCTGAAAAGTTGGACAATCTTCTTACTTTTATAAGGCTTATTGCCCGACAAGATGTTATTGCATTTTGTGGCCGCAGTATCTTCAAGTCTTATAACAAAACAATGCATCCATCAATGAATCATTAAATCATCATCATCATGTTCGTTAAGGGTTGGGTGCGTTCCCTGTTCCTTAGTCCTCAAAGTGGAGTTGGTCCGTCCGTCTCTTCTTCGGTCGTCCAATGTTCCGTCTTCCTTCTGGTCTGTATTTCAGTGCCTGTCTTGGCAGTCTGTTTCTGTTCATCCTCTGTACGTGTTGTAGCCACTTTTTCTGGTACTGTTTTATTTCCTTTACTATGTTCTGTGCTCCCGTTTTTCCCCTAATACAACGATTCTTTTCTTTATCCAATTTTGTTATTCCTATTAAGTGTCTCAAAAATTTCATCTGTGTTGCTTCTAAACGTTGTTCCTCTGTTTTCTTCAGTACCCAAGCTTCACTTCCAAATTTCAATGCTGCTTTAGCTGTAATGTTGAGAATCCTTAATTTTGTTTCTTTGTTCACTTTTTTCCCAAAATGTCTCCGTATAGCTCCGTTTATTTTGTTGTATGTTTGCAATTTGTCTTCTAAATCACTTTTGTATTCTGATATACGGTACACCAAGTATTTAAAATCTGTTACCTGTTCAATAATATTGCCGTTTATCACAATTTTGACCCTCTGTATGTAGTTCCCAGACATTGCCATTGATTTTGTTTTTGTGCTGGATATGGTCATTTTGTATTTTCGAATCATTAAATCAACAAATCAAAACTTGTTAATATTATAACTTTCACTGTTACTTGAGACTACAAACATGCACTATACGCTCTATCCTTATAATAAAAGCCAACCAGATGCACTATTTCTCAGATTTATTTGATTAAGTACTCTACATGTTTCGGATATGTCCACTGTCCATCATCAGGAGTATCTCAACACTGTATACACGCAATAGGTATTTGTCATTCCAGTTCTGTTGGCGTCTGTTAGCGTGGTCAGGATGGAACGTCAACAGAACTAGAATGTCAAATAGCTATTGTGTGTATACAGTGTTGAGATACTCCTGATAATGGACAGTGGACATGCCCGAAACGTGTAGAGTACTTTACCAAATAAATGTGAGAAATAGTGCATCTGGTTGGCTTTTATTATAAGGATGTAAGTGACAATTTAGAAATTTCTGTTTTGTCGCATGAATAAGAGAGGAAGAGAAGGCAAGTAAATATTCCCTGTTTTAAATTAAGATTCCTACTGATGGACAGTAAATCTGTCCGAAACATGTAGAGTACTTTACCAAATAAATCTGAGAAATAGTGCATCTGGTTGGCTTCCATTATAAGGATATATCACAATGCACGGTACTCTGAATGTCAAATTCAGATGCATTATTCGCATCTCCGCTGGTCCTCGCCTCCTGTGAGTTTCATAAATTAATATTTTGTGGCTTTACTCCCTCTTGTTACTGGGTATTCCAAATTATTTTCAGTTATTCATTCACTTCCACCGACGGCATTAACGTTAAAACAGCTCTTTATCTTCTTATTCCTTTATACATTAGGCCTCTAAGCTCTTTACCTCGCGCTTGCATCTCATTCTGGCCGCACTGTCACTTCTCGTGCTTTTATTAAATATTTCATGTAATTCTACTGTAGCTAAGTACTGGTTTGAAGCTTCGATTTACACAGTAAATGCTTCTGATGTGCTCCACCCATCACATGTAGCTCCATTCCGTTTGCCTCTCTCTATATATTGCCTTAATGTGATCGTGGTAGCATTATTAGGTTAAGAGCGAAAATTGTGAGTCTATTTATAAGGAATTTCCGGCCGCACTAAGGCCCTAGGGCCCATTCAGCCTGTAACAGAAATGAGTACAATGAGTTATCTCCTGGTGGGTAAAGACGGCAGGTGCGTAGGGCTGACATCTTTACGACCTTCATGTGTCGACTGTCTAAAAATTTTGGAAGCCTCAACCACCTGAAGCCCTAAGGGCCTGTCCATGCCTGTATAGGGGTTAGTTTTCCTTTACCCTCATTAGAAGGGGCGCCTGATATTACATAGGGGACCATAATTTATGTGAATGGAATTATGTGTCTGTAGACACTGATGGACCGTGCTATAGCTGAAGATTTTAGGCACTTTTTTTTGTAGACACGGTTGAACCATGTAGTAGTTGAAACTTTTAGGCAATGGTTTTTGTAGACACTGTTGAACCATGTAGTAGCTGAAATTTTAGGCACTGTTTTTTAGACACTGTTGAACCATAGTAGCTGAAATTTTAGGCACTGGTTTTTGTAAGCAATGTTGAACCATGTAGTAGTTGAAACTTTTAGGCAATGGTTTTTGTAGACACTGTTGAACCATGTAGTAGCTGAAGCTTTTAGGCACTTGTTTTTGTAGACACTGTTGAAACATAGTAGCTGAAATTTTAGGCACTGGTTTTTGTAAGCAAGGTTGAACCATGCAGTAGTTGAAAATTTTAGGCAATGGTTTTTGTAGACACTGTTGAACCATGTAGTAGCTGAAGCTTCTAGGCACTTGTTTTTGTAGACACTGTTGAACCATAGTAGCTTAAATTTTAGGCACTGGTTTTTGTAGGCAAGGTCGATTCATGTAGTAGTTGAAACTTTTAGGCATTGGTTTTTGTAGATAAGGTTGAACCATGTAGTAGTTGAAACTTTTAGGCACTGGTTTTTGTAGGCAAGTTTGAACCATGTAGTAGCCGAAAGTTTAGGCACTGGTTTTTTTAAGACAAGGTTGAACCATGCAGTAACTGAAAATTTTAGGCACTGGTTTTTGTAGGCAAGTTTGAACCATATAGTAGCTGAAATTTTAGGCACTGGTGTTGTAGACAAGTTTGAACCATGCAGTAACTGAAAATTTAGGCACTGGTTTTTATACAAGGTTGAACCATGCAGTAACTGAAACTTTTAGGGACTGGTTTTTTCAGACAAGTTTGAACCATGCAGTAACTGAAACTTTTAGGCACTGGTTTTTGTAGACACGGTTGAACCGTGTCGCAACTGAGGCTGTTAGACGCTGTTTTATGCAGACATGGTTGAGCGATGTCGTTGATAAAGCTGTTAGAAACTGGATTCTCATCATGCAGCCTGGTGTTCAGTCCCGAGTTACTTCACGTAAGATTCGTGGTTTACAAAATGACAATACAGTAGGTTTCTATTTGCGTATCCGCCTGTTTTTCCTGGTGCTAATTACTGTACCACTGTTCCAAACCCAGATACATTCGCACGATAACCCCTACCAGGTAACATATCTTAAATCCTGAATCTTTTAATCAGTGGCTTCATGTCTGTGTATGACACTATGCTGGCCACAGAGACAAGAAATTCAGTTAAGAATGTCTACTGGAATTATTAGTCTATGCACACAGAGCGCAAACAGCTGTGTCCCAGCAGATATTCCACTTTTACCTTCAACATGTGTTTTGGCATGGGCATCATAGTATTGGATTGGAGTGTGAGGTAGCAGCAGTGGGCGTCGGCAAATATAGGAAGGGGGTGGTAAATGGAACCCCAAGACAGCAGAACCCTTATCTTACTCCCTCGATGTTCGTCTTATTCTGCTACCCCACCTTCCATGTCCATCCCCTTTGGTCCTCCTTACCCTCAGTCTGTCCGTCTGTCCGTCTGTCTTAACACTGTTCCTATACCCATAATGGCCGTCACGCTTATCCCATGCGCATGTGCTGTGAACCATCTGGTCCCCCTTCTTCCATTCCTGCCCCTTCGCAGGTCGGCCACCTTGCGTAGGATGGAGTAAGACTAGGGTCAGTGTGTATTGAATATTCCAATGCTTTGCTATGGTAAGATTTCTGTTTGTGAAAACCCCTAATAGATTACTTATATTTCCACATATATTACCTTAATCGACTCCTGGAGGAAGAAGCAGATATTACTAGTGTAGAAAATGGTTAAGTGATAAAACGCTTCAGATAGGCTGCTGGTTGTCGTGGTTGATGGATGTTTAGAGGTCCAATACAGAAATTGTTTGTCTTGCAAATAATTTTGGTATTAGATTAATTATTAAATAATGATGAATGATTTTCCCTGTCGTTCCTGATAAATACAATTCACAATTGAACATTACCATTTGATACTATAGCTAATTATTAACATTATAGCTTAAATACAGATAACATAGTGCCTCGGAAATGCGCCAAACTTCAAATATATTTTCCTTATTCAGTAACAATCAAAATTACTTTAGTGGGTACGTTAAGATCATGGCAATGAGACGTGATACTGTGTAGTCCGGCAGGTATAGAGACAAATTTTATATCGAAACGTCGGTGCTTGCCAACCAGACTGCACGGTAACACGTCGCGATGTGAGAAATTCAAATCTACTACGAGCAAATTAAATTCTGGCAAGGCTTGTGAACATTTAGTTCAAGAACTTGTTGTATTTCTTGTATACTATTAAAAATGTGAAGTTGAATACATGAAAAAGGTCATTTTAATTTGTCTTTAGAAGTAATGTGGCATTTGGTTTTCGCCCAAAAGAATACGCTGGTATAGGGTGTCTGAGAATTGGGTGTTGAGTGGTAAGTGTGTACTTAACGCTTAATATAACAAGGGGGGTCCTCTGAGGACCCCAGAGGATGAATTTTCGTGATCCTGCCGTAACTATATCAACTAATTTACTCCTGATTTTTTTATGTGTCCCGCATCAGCTTAAGATAAATATTATGTAATTAGACTTATAAAGTGT
>JGI20166J26741_11771363_pt1 | contig 10360 bp, 7 predicted proteins | sample TergutCu122P5_FD_26741 | JGI IMG/M metagenome (IMG submission 26741) | reverse complement strand
ATGTGGAATTACATCTTTAGGCAGCGTTTTTCTTTTAAAGATTAATAAAGGTGGAAGCTTTGTGCCATCAGCACAGCACACAAGAACAACAGTGTAACGCATCTTCTCATTACCAGAAGTCTTTATCATCATTGTCTTAGCACTTTTAACATCCACTGTTTTATTCAATGGAACATCAAACGTCAAAGGTACCTCATCCATGTTCCCTAATTGTCCTATCTCAAAACACGGCTTCTTTCTCATGTTTATGACATATTTATGGAATTCTATAATCTTTCTTTTGTATTCACGGGGTAGTTTTTGCGCTATTGTAGTTTTAGTATGCATACACAGGCCATTTCTTCTCATAAATCTTTCACACCACGAAGTTCTTCCAGCAAAATCAGTAATAGACATTTCAATGGCTAGTCTTCTCTCTTCAATTAAAATAATTTTCATTGAAACAGCAATTCCATTCTTCCTGTGATCTGTTATCCAATTTTTAGCATATTCTTCAAGTTTTGGCCATTTAGGAACACATGAATGTAAAGTTTTTTTTACCCTTATCTGCTTTGATTAAATCTTTCCTTTGCTTCCTCCATTCTCGTGTCATCTTCTGTGTCGAAGGTGAGCCAAAACGCCTTTCAGCTGCCCGGTTTCCATGTTTTTCAGCATAATTCACGATTTCAATTTTAAATGCAATATTGTAAGATAATCATCTCTCTTTTGATCCCATGAGGGTTTTCTTTAATTTTAAACTTCAAATTTAACTCTTTAATCACTGTAAAAACATAAATACTCACAAAACAGATATACTTTAAGGAACGTGTAACGCACTTGATTTACACTTGACTACACTTTGCTACTGCAGCAGCGTAAATACCCGGAATCACATGTGATGCAATATATATATATATTAGGGTAAATTCCCGGATAAGAAAGAAAGCCGTTCACAAGCAGAGATGCCAGATCTCATGATTTGGAAGCAAATTTCACTATCTCACAATAAAGATGTTTTATAATAGATGTACAGGTATGTATAAGTTTGGAAATAATACTTACCCTTGGCACATAAGACGCAGGTCAAATTTAGATCACATTTTTAGGGATAAAAAGTACGTCTTATGGGCCGGGAAATACGGTATGTGCTCTGCATAATTTGAGGATGACACTTATTATTCGTAAGGTGCCACCATGTTTAGTTGATGTTACTGTGTTGTGGCCTTGCATCCAGTACCTAGCTTATAGAGTTGACTCTTCCCAAGCTCTTTTTCCTATTTCTTCATGCACTGTCACTGAGTAATCACTAACTACCTCCATGGAACAGTTCGCCTGCTAACAAGTAAATGAAGGATGACTGCTGTCTTCTGGGATGTGATGCTGTATAGTCCACCTTCACATATGCCTGAAGATGAAGACATCAGGTTCCTCCAAAACATTAATGCTCTTGTATCAGAGTATGTGGGTCAGATCCAAAAATGCAGTAGTCTCTGTAGTGACCACCATTAGAACTTAAAATGGCACATCGAACAGCAGAGGATATAAAAATATCCTGTGTTGTATCACAGGATGCTGCGTGTTACTGACACAGTTTGAAAACAAAGGGGTGTACCTAAATGAGAAAGATTGCCACCCCACAGGAGAGTGTTGTAGCAAAGAGCTACTTGTCTAACTAAAGTATTGGTGTTTTATTGCAGAATGCAATGGAGGTGATGTGTCTGATTGCTGTACTGGTGAACTGCGCTCTGATTGGTCTGTCTGGACAGGTGCATCGCATGTTTCCCGAGATGTCAACAACACAAACAATCCTGCTTATTGTTGCTCTGGAGGTGAGATATGCTACATTTACTTCACTGGATGATACCTGTAGCTGGGAAAACTGAATACAAGTTTGTCTGAAGTATAAGGATGACACAAGATACTGAAGGAGGGAGGACTGTATATGTTAAAACCCTCCCCACCATGCACTTCATTTCTCTGCATCTTGCTGTACCAATATGATGTCCCAACAGTCATGTGCACAAGTCTGTTTTACTGATCCTCTGATTATGTGTTTCTTGCAGCATATAATGTTGTCACTGCGGTTCATAATAACATGTGCAATCCCTGACCTTCCTAGCTGGGTTGCCACAGAAATGGCCAAAGTAGAGTTTGCTCGACGAGAAGCGTGTCATCGACTTTCATCCACAGCTGCTTCACCAACACCTGATGTCACAATTCCACCACCAGGACTGGTTATAGGACGGTTAGTAGTTCTGTATCAACACATCACTTTTCAGCAGTTAGTGACTAATATACATAGTATGGTTAGGGTTATCAGTTACCAGATTATCCCACATGAGGCAGGTAAAATCACTGTCACCCATTTAATGTCCTTCTGTCTTTGTGCTATGTGCAGTCTGAAGGATATTGTTACAGACAGCATTGTTTAGAAGGTGGAAAAATAAATTCATTCTGGAAACTATTTTGATTGTACCACATTTGTTTCCACATTGAAGAAATAACACAATTGTCTTTTATGTTGGGAAGAATGGCATCAGTTTTACACTGCCATTTCTGAATTTTCATAACATGCTGACTGAGTATCCCTGAACTTCTTGTGACATTTGCTGTATAGCGTCTTCAGTGAGAAGGTTGAGTACCTGCGCTCTGTCCCCTTTTACATTGTTATCCCTGATCAAGTTGCTTAACTTATGCCGTGCATGTGAGGTGGGAGTTGAAGACCTCTGTGATGAAAAGCAGCAAGTGTACTGCCAGTTTTGAATGTCTTTTCTATTGAGCTTTTATAAACTAACAAGCTTGTACAGATGAAGTGTTTTGCATTGTGTCTGTAACTGAGGTCCTTTTGTTTCTTAGCCATTCAGTCAGTCATGTCACTCTTTAAGAAATACCTATTTGACAGTGCCTTCTACTTGCATGCAATAATACGGTACATTGTCCATTAGTTTGACAATTCTGTAATAGGTATGTTACAGATTTTTCATGTGCCAATTTTTCAGAAGTGAAATGATCCATTTGGCTGAGGTAATTACCTCTTTCTGAACCAGCTTTGTGCATGAGCTGTGGATTGGGAATAAAACCATTTAAACTACCATCATGTTCTAATTATGGGCCTGTTTCCTGTGTTCAGTTAAAGTGCATTCCCTACTGTCAGTTTGCCAGCATTTGGAAAAGTTGAGGTACTCTCACCTCTCATTTATAAACACACTTTCATGACCAGCTTAACAAAAATGTTATATTTTCCCCATGTATTTATGACAGCATGTAACTATATTGGCTGTTTTCATTGGCACTTTCCCCTTCAACTGGTCCCCCCACCCCAACCAACCTGCATCTCCTGTTTTACGTCAGTCTGTTAATGGGATTTACTGCCTCAGGGAAAATGTATTTTGCCATCAGTGAGTGGAAGAAGTTTTGACACCAGTTGTTCATTAACTTAAATATCATAAATCCTGTTTCTTATAAAACCCCTGTTAAAATGTCTTTGGGCATTTTGCACTGTTCACTTTTTGTTGTATTCTTTGTTATCATTCCTACACCAGTTCAGTTTGCAACTTTTTTTGTCACTCATTGCATGGGAATTTGACTTGTTGCGTGATTCTTCATCATGTTCTTGTCTCACTCTACTTACGTATTTACCCAAATGCAATACGACTCTAAATCAAAGCAACCCCCCAAAAATAAAGGTTTGCTAAGAAAAAATATTTTACTAATAATATCATAGACTTAACATACAAAGCATGTCAGATTCTGGAGTGTAGAATGTAATAGAATGATCACAAGAAACCCACCTACTATGCCATATTGCAGTTATCATTATGTAACACATTGTGATTATTGAACACTGTGACAATCACACCAACTCTGACCCATGAATATTTATGAACAGTATGCCATATGATGTCCACGTGTTCTTGCAGCAGTGATAAGACTTCTTGCGTCTTTTTCACCTATGCATTCCCCTTACATTTTCTCAGCTTCACATGGGACAAAGTCCTGAACTGTAGTACTGTTTTGAAGGTCTAGAATGTCATAATTAAGGTCAGTATGTTTGGTTGTAGATTTGTTGTTTCTCCTGCCAGTGAAGTAAGCACTGATGCTGGTGAAGAGGAGGCAAATCACGGTCGAGCAAATAACATGCCAGTACTGGAGGAGAATCTTCCAACACCAGTAGCTGAGAATGCAGCATCCCTGATGGAGGAGACCACTCCACCCACTGTATGCTCTACACCAGTGGACAGCAAACAACTCTCCTCAGGCATAGCAAAGAGTCTACCCAAGAAGTCTAGAGACTGGTTGGGGACTGAAGGAGAAACATTGGGCCACCACCTGACAATTGGACCACATGGGATGGATTGGGCACGGAAACTTGGGCTAGATCCTGCTCGTAAAGGGAGTGAGCCAGAGATGGGGAGTGCCTCTGGGGGAGACCTGCGGCGTAGCACTGACTGCATTGCTCACAAAGACCTTGCAGCATCCTCAGATTCAGATCTGTTACGCTCTGCACCACCCTGGGTTGCAGCTCACACTCGTTCTAAGTTTCGGTTTTCCCCAGAGAAAGAGGCTTCGTCTGATAGTAGCCGTACTGTATCAAGTCAGGAAGGTGATGACACCACACACTCAACATTCCCAGGTGCAGCTGCAGCACCAGCTGCAACCACCCCAACATCAACTCCCAAAGCAGATGAACTTGCAGCTGCAGCAGCTGCTGCGAAGAAGACGAGGGTCAAACAGAGTTTGATGAAGCGAGCCCGCAGTGTGGCTATATTCTCACTGAAACTAAAGGAACGGAGAGCTCGAGAAGCTTCCGCCAAGGAGGCTGAGACCAAGGCTAAGGAGAAGTGGATGCCACCTGCAAATGTTGGGGGTGAGTTGTCATGCATTCCAATAGAAAAGCTCATATCTGTGGATGATGTAGCCATGGACCTCCAGCGTAGGATGAACCCTTCTGGCAACTTCTAGTCCATCTTCTGGCTAGCCCATAGAGCAGCCCTGCACAACATATGGCCCACAGGCCACATGTGGCCTACCAGGGCTCAGTGTGTGGCTTGTAATGACTTCTGGAAATAATACTTATTTTTAAAAAGTTGTAATTGTTTGACAGTTGAAGATTAAATGTTGCTGTTGATAGTGGATTTTTGAACAGTGATGAGTAATTAAAAATACATGTATTTAATTATAAAATTATTAATAAAGTATCCCCCCAACAGAATCTAATCCTGTGACCTGCAGCTGTTTTCTTTGGAGCAGTGTGGCCCTCGTCACTTTCCAAGTTGTGCAGGCCTGCTATAGAGATCAGTATCATCTACTAGCAATACCTTAATATCCTGTGTCATAGTATATGTATTAGATGTCAGTGTTTGTCCAAGTATTGCTGTTACTTACCTTACATGTCTTAGGCTGTTATTTATTTCCCATCTCTGCCAGAAGTGGGAGTAGAGGATTCCAAGGCATTCCTGTTCATTTTTCATGTGGAGACCATAGGAAAGAGTGCAGAATGGGCCATGTGGTAGAACATAACCAAATTCTAAATGCATTTTTCAGCTAGTTTATTTTGGTAAGATTGCCAGCACAGAGCATGCTGTTGTTATTGTTATATTTACTGCCATACAATAGACAGACTGAGGCCACACATTTGTTACAGTAGTACTTGTTTCCTGAGAATGTAGTGTCCCATGTACATTCCACATTCCATACAGCTGGTCCAATGCAGTATTTTTATGCTGATGTTTTATAGCTGCCTAAAAGTTTGTAACAAGACAGTTTGTTTTTGTTCTTTGCAATGATGTTTTTTGTCAAGTGCCTACTGCAAATTAAAATTTAAGTTATGTTAAATAAAATGTAAATGTATTGTTAACATTATCAGTGTATTATTTTCAACAATGGTTCATAAAAGTCATGTTCAGACAGCTTTCTTAACTTTTTACACCTCCTCCATATAAACCTTTCTGTATCAGACATCCTTTTCCAGGTTAGGTATAGGTTATGTTTGGTTAGGGGTGCACAAATGCCAGGTGCCAAGTTATTGTGGTGACTAGATTTTGTATGATGGTACCAAATACAGTATTTGTGGATCCTCAGTGTGGAATAGACGTCATGTTACCTGATTAGAAATTTGAGGTAGCTCTTAGATTTTTGGAAAATTTGTGCACCCCCCTGTTAGATGAGAAATACATTTGTGTACTTCCAACATCTCATTATTCTAAATACATAAAGAAATTCAGTATGGAAAGATTAATATGACATGTGTGACAGTTTTGTGTTGAGCAAAATTTAGCCTCACTGCTGAGTCCAAAAGCTGACTGTAGTTTATAGTGGCAAAACTGTAGTTTAGGAATAGAATATGGCTGTTTTTTCAGTATTTTTGTGCATACAAAAGCGTTCTGTATTTCATTCCTTAACAGTACGTAAAAGGGTTGGGCAAACCATGAAATTAAAATAAAGAAGTGTGGACAGCCTGGATTAAACCAGACAGAAATGATGACCCTCAAACAGAACAGTGCAACAGGCATAAACAGAGTGGCAGTCCACCTGGTCTTTCCATCAATGACAGTTGCACTTCAGATGCCATGATCAGACCATTACATGAAACAAAAATGGGAAATGTCTTACATTCTGCATTACATGATTCATTTTCACCATCAACCGACATTTTGAGTATTACCTTCCCTAGTGATTTTGATACATTTGGAACACAAGAAAAGATTTTATTTAAAAGGACAACTGGTGCATGAACAGCTTGTTCTTACTGCAATTGTTCCCTACATGCCATTTCTACCATTCTGTGTTTTACTATGTCAACCTTTTTCCACCCAGCTGTTCATTTACAGGCTATGCCTTGTATTTTATGCTCTACAAAAATTCAAAGTTCTTAAGTGATACTTTGAGGAAAAGTTTAAGTAGCATCCACCGTGTTTAAAATATCCAGCTTTTCTTGAATTGAGGGTAGCTTAAGCTTTTTGTCAGCTTCTGATGTAGTTGTTACACTGTTCATGTGTTCAGTAATTAATGGCTCTGCACGATGAAAACTGTACACATATAAGCAATTTAAAGTGAACACATTATATAAATTCAGCACAAAGTATACTCCAAATCACTGAAACTAAAGTAGAGTAAAATGGTCAGTTACACAATGCTCCATCAACAACCCATGCTTAGTCATGTAGTTTACATACACACACACACAATGTGTGAAATGCATAGCAGAGCAGTCAAAATGTTGTACCACTGCCTGTCATACATACCCACAGACTAACATGAAGTTGCTTATCTGTACTTCTTTGAAATAACTTCAGAAATTAATGCACACAAACTGAGAGTTTTATTCAGTCATTGTACACAGGGAACAAATTTTTAAGGTTTTGATGCACAAGCATGAAATGAGTTAAAAGTTCATTGTATCATTAAATGTTTGTGCTTCTGAAGTGAAAAATCCTTTATTTTCTTGTTCACAAACTGTCATCTGATTTTTCCGCCCCCTCTCCAGATCTACACAAGCTATTTTGAGGTCCAGCACTCGACACTGCCTCATCCTTAAAGCTTGGATGACATCAACTTAAGAGGCTTCACAGAAATAAGTGAAACACCATCCTCAAACCTGGAGAGGTTGTGCTCCATCATTTGCACCAAACAGGTGATTTTTACACACTCAAAAATCATACATTAGAAACTATACTTGAAACATGCTGATGGTTGACTTTTACAGGTTACAGTTATCATTTAGATGCATCCTTTACAGACAAATCATCCTGGGAATCCTGAAATATCAAAGAGTTGTAATTACAATACATCCAATTCCTTCTACAGTTATTGCACTTCTTGTTAAGGATGCAAAGAGCACTATACCATTGACATTTCTCCACTGTTCCCACTTAAAGCAGGCTCAGATGTCTTCACAGAATCCACTGCAGTTGGTTTAAAAAAGCTGGTTATCTCTTTCTGCCATGAAGGTGTCTCACGTGGGAAATATGGGTTCCCTCCTGTGCCTTGGTTCACTGCCAACATGACAGGTGATGATCATAAATCCACAGACACAAATACAGACTACAACTCCCACTTATCTCCCTGCTAACATGAAGTGTTTACAATTGCAGCTGCACCAACACTCAAAGACACTTTTTTCCGTAACAGAAGCAACATGTATAAGCATACATTTGAGTATAGTAACAATGTATATCTGCCTTAGTTTGTGGCTTGGAACTGACATTAGCCATAATGAAAACTACACTGAATGAGAGTTGCCAACAATGACAGTGACCTTAACACGAGCACTGTGAAGGGAAGGTATATTCAGATATCTTAGGCATAGTAAATACATTTCCTGTAATGTGCCTGTGTAACCATACCCTGCAAACATGCAGAGTGTTGCCTGAGCTTCTGACAATAAAATGATATACAGTAGCCTACCTTATTTAGCAACATGAAAGGTCGGCCGTGCTGGAGCACTATTTGAAACATAAGCTGCAAACTAAATTTTGTTTCTGTAATTTAAGATAAAAGCCCAGGGTATAGTGTTGGTGAAACACGTGTTTCACTCCAGGCTGTCGCTAAAATGAAACCCCAAAGCTTAATGTTTGTGGAATTTTTTAAATGATTCTCTAAACAATGAAATATCCAAACCTAACTTTGAATTAAATAATTACTGGTTTCCATGTGTGCTGAATAGCTATAATGAAAATAAAACTTATGCCTGACCTTTGTGACAGCTGGGACAGAGTTTGTTTTAAGCATACATTAACAACCAGAAACGTTATTGTCATTGCCATGACACCTCAAAAGTGAAACATTAAGTGTAACATTATGGTATGAAATAGCTTCGGTTTTTACATGTCTTGGATATCGTGACATTTTTGTATTGACACCCATGACCTAATATGGTTTCACAGGTATGACATAGGAAGTAATGACAGAAGTCATTCAAGTGTACATCATATTTATATTACCGGTTTCATTAAAAGATGTTGCTCTACGTAAAAAGTAACAGTACTCCGTGGTGATAAAGCTTCGTATGAATTTATAGGTCTCACAATATTAAGTTGTGTTCCTGTTCTGTATGAGTGCAAAACTGGTATCCCTGTTTAACTTTTAGAGTCACAACATACATATTCTTACCTTTGTTGCTGTTAGAAGCAACGGCAGGACTGCTTGTCATCTTCCGTAGTGCTTTGGCACCAACAGCTGCGAAGAAAAACATTCCACAGTTCATGCTAAAGTTTGCGATCACCCATGTGGATAATATTAAGAGAAAATATAACACATCAGAATTCATCCACATTCCATTGGTCCTTCACATAACTAGGCCAAAGATACAGCACACGTCATGGTTTAGTTTGTTTCAAATAAAAATACGCCTTCTACCACCGTAAAGGTTGTAATCGGGTTTGAGTCAAGAAGGTCACATAACCGTTGAAGCCACGATTGCAAACACCTAATTTCGGCCAAATGGAATGTGAAAACCCATCGTAGTATATTTACCTTTAACACAACTCGAATCAGCTTTTGTTCTGACCATTGTATTCCAACAGGTCACCCGAAGCTTATATTAACCCGTTTCCTTTAAATCTGATTGCAGATAGTGATCGAACAATCCTACGACGCGCCAAAAATCTGCTCAATGCGGTGGCCACAGATCATTTGCGGTGGCAGAGAGTACTTGGTGATATAACATCAGCTGTAAATGAAGTAATTAGTTATACATTACTTTCTATAACATTAGGTACAAACTAAAATTTTCTGTAATCATATAATCTTAAGTGGACATTACAACACCAAATATATGACTTTTAAACATTAGTTTTTGAGCTAAATAATCTATCGATAGAAGGAATCGAGTATGCATTACACGAAACCAAACAGGCTGTTATCCGTGCTATTGAGGGTTAAAACCACGGTAAAAAAAAAAAGGTAACATTAGACCTGCACTTGCTAACGTAAAATAACGATAATAACACGTCAAACTACTTAATTTAATACATTGAACCTACATTGCTACATGCTTCGATTCGCAAGAAATCATCATCAGACAATTCATACAAAACATTTAAAACACATCACTACATGTTTTTCAATACACTTTACTGACACCTCATTGCTTTTGAAACATTATAAACCTTCATATATTATCCTTTAGAAGCCTAACGACATATATATATACATATATATATATGTGTGTGTGGTACTGCAGCGCTAACCTCCAGACGCTACATTTTAAATATTTATTCAACAAATTTACAAACTGAATATTTTCAACATGCTGCATAATCTCCGTTCATTTTCTCTCTTAAAATGCTGTTTATTTCATAATGCTACCTTGTTTGGTTCCTGTATTATTCGCATTTTACCTACAGAATGTGCTGAAATTTAAATGTAAAATTCCGGCTCC
>JGI20166J26741_11771252_pt1 | contig 10360 bp, 8 predicted proteins | sample TergutCu122P5_FD_26741 | JGI IMG/M metagenome (IMG submission 26741) | reverse complement strand
TCCATTCGAACTATCAACACAACAGGCGCTGCTAAAGGTATCCTACGACTTCCACATCGCTGGCAACGGGTTGTACACAATGCTGGCGACTACATTGAATGACAGTAAAACTTCGAAACATGTATCTGTTTTGTATCAGTTGTAAATAAATAGTTGCCACTATTAAAGTTCCAACCCTCGTATTTACAACTTGTTTTGGTCCAGAGGGACAAACTTCAGGTCATACATACATCAAATTACTAACAAGAGTTACTGGCTTATGTGTGGTTTGTATATAAATGAGATCTCATTTTTGCATTTCATCAGTTTATACTGAAGCATAAATGGGGTGTGTATAAGTGTCATTTCTATTGTAGATTTTGTGGGAGGTAGGTGAGAGAATATTTTCTTTCTGAGCAATCTCTTGATTTTAACCATTGCTTGCTTGTTGGTAGGCAAAGATTGTATTGGAGGAGACTTATGTTTTTATCTTCGAATGGAGCTAAGTTTAGGATTCTGCATAATAAGCAGTTTTTGGATAGGAAATGTGGTATTCAGGAATTGCTGGTTGGATGATTATATTTTGGGGGTTGTAGGGGTTATGTGTGCATCATGTCATATATTACAGTTTTTGAAGTAAAGAACATATTTTGCTGGACCGTGGGGATTATGTGTGCACTGTTGGTTTTATGTATAACAATTTTTTGAGTAAAGAAGTTGAGAAATCTGCGAGCAGATTGAGGATTCAGGATGAACTGTATAGTTTATTGCTGGAGGAATGTATTGTGGTAATTTGTTATAGGATCTTACAAATACATTATAAATTTTTTATATAGGGCTGAAGAATGTGTATGTTTTCCAGGCTCTAGATATTTTCCCTAAAGGAAGTCCGAGATACCTGGACGTAGCAACAGTTTATGCAGACTATCTTCTAGATAAAAAGTTATATCATGAGGCAGGTATCATGTACACAAGAGCTCAGAAGTACCAGAGAGCATTGACGGCATTCCAAATAGGTGGAGACTGGAGAGAAGCATTACTTGCTGCAGAGAAACTGCAGTATAAGTAAGTTGTTACATGTATTTACAAGTTTGTATTTGATTAATGAACAGTTGTGTTCGAGTTCATGTGCATATTTTAGTTTAGGCTTTCCCAGTAGTTTAAAGCTGAAGTTGATCCTGCATATTGGGTGATGGTACTGTGCAGAAATGAGCTGTGTTGTTGATGGTACTTTGATCCTTATGGTCTCTATCTGGAGAGTGATGTGATTGTTCCTTGTCCCATGCCGGTTTATATTATCTGTATGGACATTGAATGATAGGCATTAGGAAGTGGAAGCGAAGGATAATCCCTACAAATACTGTTCTTTTTCTTGGGAACTGAAATGGTGGAATGTCTGAGAAACCTGTATAGATAGTATTGGGCTTGTGGGGGCAGGAACAGGCTAGAGTACAAAATCAGCCCAGATAGATTACCAGATCAGATCTAAAGCAGTGATACAAATAACTTAGTACTGACGTGAAGTGTGTCGGCTGTGTATGGTTGAGGCATCCTTTCCAAATGCGTAACATATTCCAGAATATCTTCCATGCTGAGTAGCTCTGATAACCTGGTAATTTCAGTGTCTTTTTTCCACGTGAATTTGGAGGCTAAAGAATATTTCTGATACTGATAACTGAACTGATACTTCAGACAGACTTTACGGAGAATGAGTGCTGTTCCTAGTGAATTTACCTGCTCTAGGAGAAAATGCAAACGTATGGACATGACAGCGTAACACAATACTGTTGCCCTTTTGCCATAGGTCCATAATTGTCAATGATTATTGAAAGAATAGTAGTGTAACACAACATGAAGTACATGTGCCTTCCTCTGCCCAAGGCACATCACATTCTCAGGCTGATTGACAGCCTGGCTGCAACATGCCTGGGAGTACATGGAATCCATTGTGTGTATGTGTCTATGTATATCGGAGGACTGGATAACGGATTAAACAGAGAGGCACCAAATAGTTTACATATGTAGCTGTATTGTCCAGAATATATGGCTGTGGTAGAATATACAGTCATAGTGCATCTACTTAGAAAACATGACAGCAGTAGCTGAACTCCCCTCTCCATTACACTAACAGTGTAATTTGCAGATTGATTGAAATTAGCCTGCAACATAATATTGACGGTCGGCTGTTGCTGAATACCTGTATGGTGGTTGTAATACTGAAGTATTAGTAAGCTTTCTCAGGGTACATGTACCTGTTGACTCTCCAGGTCCGTCAGTAATCGAAGGAACTGATGGTTGTTGTGTTCAAGTGTCTGCGAAGGATAGCGAAGTTCAGTGAATTATTTTTTTGATTTTTAGTTCTTGTGCATAAAAATGGAAAGTTTTCTGAACATTAATAAGAAGTGTGAGTGTGAAGAAACGGATGGCAAACCAAAGACTAGTGACAAAGTTGTGACCAGTCGGAAATATTTGAAATGTTATGATAGTTATTTAGACTTTGGTTTCACTTCGATAGACGTCTGACATCAAGAGCGTCCGCAGTGTGTATTATGTGTGAAAGTTTTGGCTCCAGAAAGCATGCTTACAACTAAACTAAAACGTCACTTACAGACTGATCATCCTAACATGGCTAGTAAATCATGGGATTATTTTACCAGATAGTTAAGAGAATTGAAAGAACAAGAAGGTACATTATTTAAACAAGCATCAGTACCAAACAATGCTTTGCTGGCATCCTACAAGGTGACATATAGAGTTGCAAAATGTAAAGAGCCTCACACCATCGTAGAAGAACTAATTTTACCCCCTGCAGTGGTTGTTGTGAACATTATGGTTGGTTAATCTGCAGGAAGACTGCCTTCAGAGGTGCCTTTATCCTTCAGTACTCTCAGTTGTAGAATCCAACACATGGCCAAAGACCTCAAGATCATCTAATTGAAAAAATGAAAGGCAAGAATATCAGATTACAGCTGGATGGTGCAACGGACAGTAACGGATGCTAATTTGATTTGATACATGCAGTTCGTGGACGGTGACAAAATTGTTGAAGACCTTCTCTTTTTAAAAGTATCACTGCAGGTACAAAGGTTTAAGACTTGTTTGAGATACATGACACTTTTATTTGTGAAAACAACTTAGACTGAACTAAGTGCATTGGCATCCATACTGACAGTGGTCACTCTACGTCCACCTGTTATGGAGGATTGCATGCACTCATACAAAGAAAAGCTCCTGATGCACTGTGGACCCACTGCATAATCCACAGGGAAGCCCTTGCGTCCAAGCACCTGAGTCCTCCACTGAATGTAGTCCTGGAAAGTGTGCTGGAATTGGTGAAATTTATAAAAACATGGCAGGGTTTTTAAAAAACTGTGCAAGGATATGGGATCTGAGTATACATCTTTGAAGTGCTACTGTAGCTTGTGATGGCTGTGCCATGGCACTGTACTGTCCCGTTCACTCAAATTAAAGCAGGAACTCTACTCTTATCTTGCAGAAGAAAAACAAGGGATGAATACATTTAAAATTATATTTAAATTGCTAAAGTATCAAGTAGGCTGTGACATGTTGTGAAACACACTAAATGTCTGCACAAATAAAAACTTTTGTTGTGATTGACGCTTCATTGCTTTAGTGTTGCATATTTCAGTGTTTATTTTTATTACCAAACTGTATGAATTTACCTTTTTGTATACACTTCCAGGGAAAACAAGTTACATGAATTATGCCAAGACTTGGTGTCAAGATTGAAAGGTAGATGCCAGTTTGTTGAAGCTGCTGAGATTCTCAGTGACCATCTAGGTGATGTAGAGGAGAGCATAGCTGTGTTGGTTCAGGGCAGACTGTGGAGTGAGGCCATTTGGTCTTCATTTCATTACAAAAGGCCAGATATGATAGGCAAGTATACAATAGATAAGTTAATCATCATTGTCGTCATCATCCAAACCTCTGTTAGACCATGTGGTCTTGTTGATTCATAAGTATTGAATAAGTTTGTTGTAGTGTGTTGTGGTACTCTGTCATTACGTAATGTTTCACATAATTTTATTCTGTTATCATTATCAAAACCTTTTTTATAGTCTATGCAAACAATATTTGTAGCCATGTTAAATTCCTATTGCTTTTAAAACAATTTTGAGTGTAAAAATCCATCTGCTGATGATCTTCCTTTACAGAATCCGTTTTGTTCTTCTCTGATAATATTTTCATAATATGTGTATAGTTTGTCTTTTAAAATATTAGCATATATTTTATATCTGAAGTTGAGTAAGCTTATTCCTCTGTAATTTTCTCAGTTTTTCAAATCTTATGTCTTGTTAGTTGATACTGTAACTGCTTTTTTGCTGACTGTTGGTGGGGGAGGATGTTAACCAAGCCATATTCTGTTAAGTGAAAGAAGAAATCTTCGATTAAAATGTTGTTCCACATGTATAAAGAACTCTAAATTCAACTTTTCTTCCCCTGGTGCTTTATGTTGACACAGTTTTTTTTCAATACTGCTTGTATTTCTTCCATTGTAATATCTTCTTTTAATGTTTCTTTTGGTAAATTTTAATCAGTATGGTAAGGTGGTAGTTTTATGATCTCTACAATTTACCTAATGTTAGAGACATGAATTTGGGAGTATGATACAATAATCAAGTAGCTCAGATGTACTTTCTAGGGAAACATACTACAGTCTTTCAGGCTGAGGTATATGCAATAATAGCCTGTGTCCATGAAACTGAAACTCAGGACAGGCCAGAGAAATATGTTAGTGTTTGCTCTGATAGTCAGGCGGCTCTGAAAGCACTTCAGGCTGCCAAAACAATGTCTCCTTTGGTACGACAGTGCCAGAAGGTGTTGAATGATATCTCTACCAGGCACACTGTGGGGCTGTACTGGGGTCCCTGGGCATGCCGGGGTGTGAGGAAATGAAATTGCCAATAAGCTCGCAAGGGACGGTTGTGTTCAGAAGTTTGTAGGACCAGAGCCTTTCTTGGGGGTCTCAAGGTAGAACATAAGAAGCATGATAAAACGCTGGATGGATAACCAGCATTTGGTAATATGGTGAGGTCCTTGCAGCTCCGGACCTGACTTGGCTACAAGGGCACGATTATTGTCCTTTAATAGGGCACAATCCAGGGTTGTCACTGGTCTTCTAACTGGACACAATACCCTGAGGCAACATTTATATGTAATGGGACTGAGCAATAACCCCATTTTTAGGAAGAGTGGTACTGAGGAGGAAACCACGGTTCATGTTTTGTGTCATGTGAGGTCTTGGCTTGACTCAGACACTCATATCTAGGCTCCTTCTTTTTGGACCCTGAGGATATTAGGAAACTAAATATAGAGGCCATCTGGAAATTTGCCAAAGGAACAGTGCGCCTCTAATTTAGTAATAGAACTTCAGGCACAAAGGGCCTGTCCTAAGGCCTAGGTGCATTGGGCCCGGAAGGGCTCAGACCCAAGTACCATTCATTCATTCATTCATTCATTCAGCTCAGATGTATGCAAAAATGTATACAGAATTTGGTGAGGAGACCTTTTGGAAATAGACTACTTATAAATCCAAGAAAAAGATGGGGATATTGAGGTCACTGTTAAGGGAATACATTGCGAGAACAGGACTGGTTCATAGTTATGTCTGCTGGTTAGCTTCTGTATTAACAGTGTTGAGCCTGTGGGTTGTGTTACTGGAGAGGTGATTGATCATTTCACACAATTTTATGTTACAGAGACCCACGTGAAGCCAGGAATAATGGAACACTTGGAACAGTTGTCATCACAATTCACTAATACTCACCAGCAATTCACTACATATAAAAACAGACTGAATGTTGTGCGAACAGCTAAAGAGCAACTTCACGTAGAAGGTAAACATAGAAAAGTGATATTCACAAAGTAATGACCCGGGTGAAAAGTCGGCTGGTTCAAACATTGTACCAAGAGGATAAAGTTATGGCACTCCTTATAGCTAAGAGGCCTGTGCTGTTTGCCTACCTTGCTTCCTCCAGTCTGTCTCCCCACTGACCTTAACATCTTTCTTTCTGTTCTTCCACATGTTACTATTACTTTATTGCTTCACCTGGATAGACCTACAAAAAGTGAATCTCAGTCTCACTTTCTAAATTCTGTTTCAGCCTAGGAAGTGATCATTTCAGATACTCTGCTGTGGTATTGTGGGTGAATCAGTTACTTTACTTTGTTTTTTTATTTTATCTGCCAACACCTTGCAGGTTTTGTGTGCTTCATATTTGTTTTATTAAAAAGAGGTAGCTAGCGGGCAAGTGGGACTTTGTGTATTTGGTAAGTAATTTATCTGTGTAAATGTATGTAGGGGTCACCATACAAGCAGGGGGCTAGAGAGCAAATAAGCTACTAGCAATCATAAAAACAGGAGGCAAAGACATTACTCACACATGCCTATGTCACAGATTGTTAGAATCATAATGCTTGTAGAAAAGTCTGTATTCATTAAGGAGCTTGGGCAATTGCAAATGGGATAGGTCTGGGTCACCATGTTTGCCATATGGTAAGTCTGCTTTCAGTTTTTGCGCTGATAATGTCATTGAAACATATTACATGCAGAATAGAGCTTGCTCTGAATTTCTGTCAAGTTGGCAACAGTGCATTTTAGCTGGGCATTGCATAGACCCACCCTTTAACACTTCATTACCATGTTGGCGTGACATGAATAAAGAGCCTGTCCAGTCATTGCCACTGCAAAGTGACATTAACAGTATCATATCTAGCAGCAGGGTGACTGATGTAGCACCTGTGGTGAAGAGGCTGAATAGAAGGGACTAACTTGTTCCTATATCTGTACATTGGCAGATGTGGCAGATTTGTTTTGCTAGATCTATGTGACCAAATCCTGTAAGGAAAATTGTATGTAATTCAGTTGTTTCTCTTCCATAAGCAGATGATGCGACAGTTTTCATATTTTTTCCACTGTACAGTTGTTTCAACCCAGGTGCTTTAAAATTTTTATTTCCATGTTCATGAAAACACAGGTTTTAAAAAAGAATTTTATCAACAAGTTGCTGTGCCATTGGTTAGGTCAAATTGAGGCAGAACTTGACCAGGATGCAGAAAAGAGTCAAATGCATTTTGTTTCAGATTGTGCATCATACTTTTGTCTTGGAGTGATTTATTGACATAATGATCATCAGATACAACTGTTGGTGGTTATTGTTTTATAAATGCATTTTTGTTATTACTTCAAAAACCATTATTGTTTGGGGTGGCCTGAAGAAAATATCTGGTGTCACCATGATAGAATGAGTGTGGCTTATAATGAGAACCTCATTACAACAAGAATAATCATTAGCACCATTAATTTCTTAATGTTATGTATATGGAAATGTCTTAACAAAGAGTAAGGTTTTTTCTCCAGCACTGTCATTGTAATGAGAAATTGCTAAGTAGGTACTGATTTCTTTCAATATGTTTTGCACCAACTGTATTTGCAGTTTTGTTTCCCATAACATTGGCAGGCTATCGGGGAACCCTAAACCCATCCTTCTACCTGTCCACATCTAGGAGAAAGTCTGCATTGCAGAATGTGAGTGCTGTGTGCCAGAACAGAGAAGTTAATCAGCTGTGAGTCAGAGGTGCTTAGTGCATATGCACAGAGACATTGTTATGTAATTGTGACACTGGCCACATTCTCAAAAATACTACATTGTCAGAATAGGAGAGGAAATTAGGACTGCATTTAGAATGACACGTTGGTTTCCAAGTCCGAGACGTCTCAACTGTGAAAGATGTCCATCACTTGATGCCTTGAACTTTTCTTCATCCCAGTAGTTTCTTTTTATTTGTCATGTCACTTGGAAAATGAGTGGGGAATGAGATTATGAATAAGATTATTTGAACAAATACATGCTTGTAGAAACAATTGCCTGCTTGAGAACTGTAACCATGACAGAGCAAAAGAGACGTAATGACCTAAACCTTGCCATTACACAGTTAATCTTGAAATATTGTACAGTAGGTATTTAAGATGCCTGTCAGTCTTCAGTATGTTGATGTCAGGGGCAAAAATGCTTTTCAAAGATAGTAAAAATACAATACATTTATCACTGCATATACATGTTCTATCTGTGAAGACTTATGCAGATGGCTGTGTTCAGCTCATGAGGTAGTTTTAGGGTCAGTGAGTGGTACAATTGTGAATTTTTTTTAACACAGCGTCAACTCTGTATTCTGATATCCTCATTACAATTTTTCTAGCAAAAGTGTTTCTTGTGTGTTTCAGAAAAAGATGCCGACTTACCAGGAGAATACGATTTGTATTCGGATACAAGCAGTGTTATGACATCAACTCTTAATTCATCATATAGAGGATCTCAAGCATCAGGGTGATTACAGTGAATTATTGTGTACTGTGTAACGTGTATATTTATGTGCTTTTGATTTTTTCATGTTTGATACTTGTTTTATTTTAGGCACAGCAGCAAATCCAGTAAGAATAGACGTAAACATGAACGGAAGTTACTGAGTCTTAAAGAAGGTACTCCATACGAGGAATTAGCATTGATTCGAGCCTTGCATCAGCTCATTACAACTACTAATAATACTACAGGTTGGTACCCAAACACAACATAGTGGTTAGCACATCAGCCTCCTATTTATATAGATGTAGTGGCCTTCGCATTTTGGAAATTTACGAGCGAAGACCACACTAGACGCTTACCACATCACATGGTGAGGTATCGGCTTATTCAGCAGTTTCAAACCATTACCTCACCGCGAAACGCAAGCGGCCTGCCCAAGGATACGACTGTTTATTAACGACAAAGAATGCCTGACAAAGCATGCAGCCCAGGCTACTTCCAGAAATTTCCACACAATGTGGTGTAGGTAGTCTGGGGGTGTCAAGGTATAGGGTATACCGACTCAGCAAAAACAATATGTAACACTGCCTTGCCGTCCCTATATAATGTCCGGAAAATTAAGCTAAGTTAAGTCAGATTTGGGAGAGACACGCTCGCCTTCAAATGAGGTCTTCGATCTTAGAACAGTTAGCCGACGTTGCGGTGCCATCTGCCAGAGCCAGACAGACGTAGGAATGTTGACATTTCTTTTGCTGTTACCAGGTAAGTGTTCCAGCTGAGTTAAAACTTAACTGAGCCACGTCAGGCATTATTGTCTTCCAAATTACCGTAAAGTTCCGGACATTTCAGGGCAAGGCAGTGCGCTCTAAACTGTGATACTGAGCATATTGTAGACGGAATATTATTTGTTGTAATATATATATGTACATAGTTATAAACCGTCTCCACTGTGTCTGCACCCTGAGTTCCCCAGTAAACCATTCCTTAGTTGAAACCGCTCGCGACTAAGCTACTGCAGATAGTGCCTGTTTGGGCTACACACTTCCGCACCACCCCCAACCTAGGCACTACATAGATCCTGTCTCAGGTAAGCGTGAAATGGACTGTTCTGACTGAGGTGATTTCATTTAGCATTTTTTATTTTGGTTGGAGAGAACATTGATTTTGTATTCATTTGTCTTTCCTCAGTCTGTCCAGGGAAATGTCACCCTACATCTTACTGTTCTTTCATTCATCATTTGATGGTGATGATTACAGTATCATGTAGTAACATAAAAGTGATACCTAGGTTTCTTGTAATAGTGTGTTCTTTGTAGTGGGTACTGAGGACATGATCATATAGTGAAAGTTTAAACCTTTTCTGGCCTTGCATCACATTATTTTACTGTTTCATCTTGTCCATGGTCCAGTAATCTGTCAAATTATAGTGTCGTTAGAGTACTGCTTTATTTAGAGCCATCCTGTAGCAGTCATGACATTGGAATTCACCAATTTATTTTTTGTACTAGAATGTTTGAGCAGTTGCTGTTCTGAAGATATGCAGGATAGTTTGTTTAATCCAGCACATACTGGATTGGACAGGTGCCAGATTATCAAATATGCCAGGTTGTCAAACATTACCTATACTGACGTAAGTTCTTACAGATAATTTGTTACTTCTCCTATATTTGAGCTGCATATACAGGGTGTCCTGGGGAGAATGTGCCAGATTTCAGGAGAATGTTCCTGAAGTTAAAATACACCGATATAACCAAAAACACCTATATCTGAAGTTGAACGGTTACGGAGATAAAGGCAAGAGTAAAGTGTGGTCTTGCGGTTCCACGTACTGTACCTGGTTTGCGTGACGTATTACCCGTACACTGCGCATGTCCATCCTTGTCTACAGCTGGCTCAAGCGCGTTACACGCTGCGACTGCATATGTAAAGTGCTTGGAACCCTAAGGACAATTACGACAGTGCGAGTGTTTATGTAGTTTAATTGAATGGCTTTATGTCACTCAGATGTTAAGTACAGATATTAACATTACAGAAACCACATATTCCTGCCAGTTTTA
>JGI20166J26741_11771141_pt1 | contig 10361 bp, 6 predicted proteins | sample TergutCu122P5_FD_26741 | JGI IMG/M metagenome (IMG submission 26741) | reverse complement strand
CAAATTATCGTTATAGTTGCCGCTTCTCTCTGTAGATGGCGATCCATTCGGCGTAGTCACTGGCTTAGCTCTGATGCAGAACCGGTTACTTGCCAGCCGACATTTCCGTCTTCCACTGACATCCTGTATTCTCTGGTTTTATTGTCACATCATTCCGCAAAGCGTCCAACTTTTCTTTTCACAAAATGAGTTACAAACTAATTATGCTCTAGTTTATCTTAAGTTTCTGCTTTATGCCACGAAAGCGAACAGTTAATTAGAGGAACTTGCAATGTTGCTGACAGCACTCACTCAGTACATAGACTACAATATAGAAGCTTACCTTACCAACCGACGGTACCAAGTCTGTCTTCCCAAACCCCACTACAAGACGGTAGTTTGAATTCCATTCCGATAAGAGAATTTTGCAGATTTTTAGTGGAAGAACGTGATCCATATTGGAGTTTGGGGCAACACTGAATTTGGACGAAAAAGTACGGTCGTTAGAAGGGGTTACGTCAAAGTCAGAAGGAAAGTACTTTCTTCAATTAAATGGTGACCATCGCTGAATAAATCATCACGACACAAATTGAGAATGTTTGATTTCAAAAACTCACAAACGTCTTCGTGGGCAATTATTTTAAAAAGCTGTTATAAAATTTCGATATTTTGATTGATTTTGAGACTATTTATACTTCCACATTTCTCTCGGTTCCACGCTCAATATTGCACAAAACAGGAGATACGCTGTTGACATGCAGTTTATGTAATACGTAGTTTTGTGTATAGCATCAGCAGGAGATATTTCACAAATGTCCTCTGTTCCTAATGGAACGAACAGATAGAGTACTGCTGTGTTTGTGGTTAAATTGGTGAGAAAATGTTTTGTATTAGAAGTAAGTAAGGAAAAAATCACTACCCTCAGAATACTGCTTTATTGCCCAGTGTAAGTAAAATAACATTTTAATGGAATTGAAATTTTTCGGTGGGAGTTCAGCGATAAAATCTCTTTATAAAACAAAATTATAAATATTACCGTAACATTTATTCAATTACAATATAAAATAAACATTTCGGTTGTCATGCAGTAACCAGCAGTGCAGCAGTGTCCACATTACTGTTAGTTGCTGGGGTGTGGGGTGAAGAGACTAGCTGATAGGAGGGGAAGCACTGTGCATGTAGCAGCAAGTGTTTTGTGTGAGTTGCAGAAACTGCCACTGTGACTGAAACCTCGTTTTTTGAAGCTCTAGAAAACACATACACACAGACGGTAGGACCCTTCTATACCACTGATCAGCCATTCGCACAAGCCGCTACCTGCACAACAGAAAACAAAACAGATGAGTAGTACATCCATGCCACCAGCGGGATTCGAACCTGCGATTTCAGAAATCAAGGAGCTGCAAACTTCGTCTTTGACTGTATGACCACTGGGATTGACAGGGTATAGTTATATTAAAAAATTTCTATAGTTGATGTTCGGAATACAGACGACGGGAAACGAATATAAAATTTCCTATTCCATCCAGGTATAGAGCTATCGCAAAATCTAAGAACATGAAAACACAGATTTTCAAATGAAAACTGTACATACCTATCAAAAAGAGCCGCACTTTATAAGTAGAGTTAACTGTGCGAACGTTTTCAGGTTTTGAAAATTAATAAAAGGGAAAAATCACAGGAGTTAGAATTGTTAAAATATGATCAGAGTTCCTAGTTTGTTTCCTTCTTGAACTGCCAGTTTTGTTTTTATTGCAATTTATCAACTGTGGTAGTCAGATTTTACTGATAAGTTACAAAACTACGAAATATTTTGTTGTTGTAAGAGAAATGAAATTTCCTATAGTTTTCGAAAGGGGGTTAAGAATGTAGTTAAATCAAGGGAATTCAAGTGGGGATTGAGTGTAGATAAGTGAAGAGGTGTGAAATGTAGTAATGTGGTTTGAAGTGACGTGATCTGTGTGAAGTGATTTTATTTCAAGTTAGTAAAAGTGAAGTTTAGGGTGACACGTGGAATCTTTTGGCAATGAATGTGCCATGTACTGTAGGGTGACCTTACACTAATAGTATTTAATTGTATTGTGACTATTTTATTAGATTGTTTCTTGTAGTGTGTTTGTTTTTTACTTGTAATTTGGTTCTTTAAAGTGTTTTCAATGCGTGTGTATGTTTGGTTATTTTGGTAATATGTGTACTTGTATTTACTGCGTTTTTTGTTTGTACGGTCCTTTGTTATTGTTTAGTTTATGTCTATTTATTCCATTTTTTGGATGTACTAGTGAAAGGACTACTGCCACCGATTAGCAACTCAATTGCAGTAATAACAATACTAAACAACCGACCGTTGAATATTGCACCATTCTATGGACGTTATTTACATTTAGCTTCAGTGTCTAGACAGCGACCTTGATCGGTAGATAACTTAATACTTGAAATTCAATAATAATTCCACACATAAATAATACGGGATGAAGAGCTTGAGTGAAGGAGTGCTTTGTGTGTTAATTCATATTAAGCGTTCATAAATTCTTCTTGTCATTCTGTCAAAAAGATAAGATTAACCTTCCCCAGCCTCATCAATATAAAATTCTTCTAATTCTCAGACACCTTCAACAGACTAAATTGAACGAACCAAAAGGCAACAACAAGACACAAACTGCTGTTCGATATTGAAAGGACGTCGGACATCTGAAGAAATGAAGTAGGTGACAGCTTGTTGGAGACGGAGTTTCATCGTAGTTTATTGTAATCAGCTGTTGAACTCTTCTGCTGTGTTTGGCTGAGTTGGTTCATTGACTTGTGTACACTGAGACCGTAACAGTATGTGATATGGAGGTAAGTATACACATATATATTGTTTTATATTTAATTAAACAATATAATATGTAGATCAGGTTACAGAATCACGAATGCATTAATAAATTACAACTAATGTAAATGAACAATATTTTCTCTCCCATATATTTAAAATTCCTCGCAATTTAAAACTATTTATTTGCCACACCATAACGTTATCTTCTTCAGTACCGTCAAAAACTTTATTTTAATTTCTCCCTTTCATATACACATCGGTCTATTTATACTTTTCTAGCCTGATAAATTAAAATTATTAGCCTACAAATGAAGCCATTATTTGTGTCTGACTGTTCTTGCTGTAGACGTTTCTTGAATTCGTTCAATGCATTTGTCACAATCAAATTTCCAGGCTTTACATTAGAAATAACTGCCTCTAAGAAATTCTTTATCCGTCAGCAGCTAAAGTAATTGACCGAGTCTGAAGGGTCCTGTTAGCATTTTCAGTCTCACAGTTCGAACTGTCAGGTAGTCTTAACCAAATTCGACATCATCCGTCTTACAGATCTCGGAAAATTTCCCTTCCCAGTCTTCATCGATCTGGATGTGCACAGCCATAATAAGGCATTGTGTTGTCAGTAATGGTACTAATGTTGGTGGAATGCAGCAGGTAGACGGCTGGACTGTAAACGTGGATAGCCATGGCAGGGCAAAATATGGTTGAGAATGGTATTAGTGTTGGCAAAATGCAGCGCATAATTACCTGTGCTGTGGATGTGCAGTGCGATAGTAAGAAAGTGTATAATTGGTAATGGTACTGATAGCCGTAAGTCTTATAGTGATATGTTTTGACTACAGTAAATTATCTTCATGCTGTTTGGTTGTATAAAAGTATAACCATATTGTTAATGTGTAAACTTTCTGATGTTCCTGCTACATGTTTCAGTTGTGAAAACATATCCACAGGCATTCCATTTAATTATTCATAAATTAGGACACATTGGCACAGCCAATTCCGTATTGATGGGATCCCATATTACTACAGCGAATTTGTGCATTTGGACCGCACGAATTTTTTTTGTAATTAAATCAGCTGCCTGGAGATGTTTACTTAAAAAAACAAATTTGCAGGAATATTTGAAATGAGAAGGTGTTTAGTTGTGTCTACTATATGTTTAGTTGTAGCACTGCTGGGTGCCTTATTTAGAGTTTATGTCCATCTTTTAAAAGGATCTGAATTTTCATTATTTTGTGCTAAATGCCAAGAGCTGAATATCAATTTGAGATTTGATGTCCTCGTGAAACTGATATTTGAGACTGTAGGCTTTTTGTCGTGACACTGTACGTGTATGGTGTGACGTTGCAGTAACTGACAGTGTTTTGAAAGAAACTGTGCCTCCATAATCCAAATTTAGTTTCTTATTATCACAACAATAACGTACCTACCTTGTGTGAAATGATGTGGCTGCATGTTGTTATTTTCACTTATCATATTGCAGCCTGAAGCAAATCTGGTGGTTGGCGTTGTGACGCACCCTCATCCCGTTGGTGCGGCCCCTATTCTGATCACCACCCCATCCCTTCCAGCCCTTACCATGGACAAGATGCCACTTGAAACACCAATGCCTGAAATGGAGAAGTTCACCGTTGAACTGAAGAAGGACAACCGTGGCTTGGGTATCACCACTACTGGATACGTCTGTGAGAAGGGTGAGAGAGCATTATAAAAAGACTGTAAATAAAAATAAGGGGTTAACATTTTTGTGGTGAGATGAACAAATTTTTTAACTCTGTCTTTTCTGTATGTGTGAAAATATTTTGTATCCAACCCATGCTGTTCCCTTCAAGGTGCCTTTGTTTGGAACACACCCAGCGAATGCAGTAACTCTGCCATTACTGGAAATCCTTTTCTTATGATGATGTTTTCAAAGCACCAACTTAATCTTTAGAAAAGGTTGCACATTACTAGGAATGGGGAGTATGGAGGACGGGACAGTAGTCATTCTGAGAATGAAACACGCAGTCATGTAGAGAGAATGGAACAGCAGCCATGTACAGAGGATAGGGCAGCAGTCCTGTACAGTGTGTAGTGGGCGGCAGTCATATGCAGATAGTTATTTTTTTTAATTTTTATAATGTGGTTAAGTCATGTGTTTGAGCATTCGAAAGGTGCCTTGCATGACACATTTGCAGCTGCAGCGTAGACTGCATTGACTGATTGGCACTCTTGGGTTTGGGGTTGAACGGTGGGAGGGGTTTATATCTTTGGTTTTGTTCATGGTATATCTCCCTCAACAGACCATGACAGTGTGTATATTGTCGTTTTGAATAATGAGCATACCTTTCTGAACCATCATAACTCCTTTGAATTTTTCCCATCTCCAATGTAGCCCATGCAGCAGTGCATTCCGTGATCAGTGCATCACGTTCTTTTATTTTTGTACACGTTTTGTTACATTTATTGTAATTTTTTTGTAGGATAATTGCTTTATTGAATGGAAATTTTCATTACATTAGTATTTTTAGGGAAACGTTTTTATAGGAAGATGTGTGGTAGACTGACGGGGAAGAAACAAGATTGTTGTGTTGTGGTAATTTTGTTTTTTGGTGTTTGTTGAAAGGCGATATTACTGTATTGTGAGTGATGTATAATTCACACAGTCGTACTGCCACGTGTGTGCACATACACAGACACTGACATAAGTAAGCATGCATGCATGCCAGATAAGTTTGAAACTTTGACAGCTGTTACACACTTATTTATTACCAAATACATATTGAAACTGGCAGGAATATGTGGTTAATGTAATGTTAATATCTGTACTTAACATCAAAGTAACTTGTGAGTGACATAAAGCCATTAAATTGAACTACAAAAACTCTCGCACTAACACCCGCGGTTTTCTTTAGGGTTCCAAGCATTTGCATATCTAGCAGCAATGAAGTACTGTCTTATCGCGTTGGGTGGAGCTCGTGCGAAGTAAAACTAGCCAACGTACGCTACGCACGCAGTCAGAAGACTAGTGGGAGGGGTGGTTCGCGATACAGCTGTAGGCGTACAATACGCGGAAATGCAAGAAGTCCACACTTTTCTCTGGTCATTATCTCCGTAACCGTTCAACTTTGGATATAGGTGTTTTGAGTTATATCGGTATAGTTTAACATAAGGAACACTCTCCCGAAGTATTGCACATTACTCCTGGGACACCTGTATATGTATAGTGTATATGTACTACGTATGTGTGAATGTGTGTTTATGCATGTACATATGTATGTATGTGTATAATTATGCACTATGTGTATGTGTACGTACGTAAATATATATGTGTATATGTATTTGTGTATATATTTGCGTACGTATTATGGTATGGGCGGTTTGCTAGCACTGAAATTTAAGTGAGAATTATGTTTCCTTTTTTTGCAGAGGAACTATCTGGGATTTTTGTTAAGAGGGTCAGTGAGGGCAGTGCTGCTGACCTGTGCAAGAAGATCCAAGTGAACGATCGCATTGCTGAGGTTTGTAATGCACAGTATAATTCGTTTATATAGTTCATAAATCCTTTCTCTCAAATTGTTTGCTAAAGAAATATCACTCAGTATGTTTCAAACTTCCTCTGCTGTACCAACTGAGTTGGAATAATTTGATTCTGTCAGTGGCAAGACATTATTCTGTTCTCCAAAATATTCCCATCAGCAGTGGACCCAAAAAGCCTTCTGTTCAGTGGGCGCCAAGCGATTTTTCACAAAGATACAATGGCAAGGGCATGTAGCTGATTTTTCACTTCCATTTATTGCCAAGATAAGAGTAAGTAGAGCTGTACCTCCATTCCCATAAGCCTTCATGGTATGCACAGGGAGGAATTTGTCTTTGCACCAGAACAGCAGTTTATTTAACATCTCATCTTTGTGGGAGAGTTTTAAGGCTACTTTTCCCAATGTCAATATGATATAATTCACACTTGAAAATCTCCTTTTGCCTTGTTTCTGACATACTGTGTAACGGCATTCGTGCATTTCCTTGTCTGGAACTGAATATTGCACTGTCTTTCTTTCATTTTTATAACACGTATTTTACTGAAGTACTGAAAGTGACTCCATTTTACAGGAGGTGTCGTTTTACTGTGTTTTACTGTTATGATTGAAAATTGGACTTTTGGGCTATAGGAACAAACAGGCCATTTTGAACCCTGATACCACTTCCTTGTAAATACGCGCGAAGAAATGTTCAAGCTTTTTTTTTCTGAGGACAAATTTGTATTGATTCTCAGAAGTGATAGGCCTTTTGGCCCACAATTCACGTTGTTTTCATATGTTACTGTAGGTGGATGGGCGTTCTTTACAAGGCTACACGAACCATCAAGCTGATAAGTTGCTGAGAAGCACAGGGCAGAATGTCAAATTGTGCCTTGAGAGGTATCTGCGTGGCCCCCAGTTTGAGGAGTTACAACAAGCCTTTGCTAACAGTGAGCTGAAATCACCAACCTCTTCCTCCACTTCTGCCACGTCACTGCCACGCTCACCAGTTAGCACGGTAAGTGGTTAATTTTGTGTTTAGAAATTTGTGTAAGGCTACTGATTCAGGGACATGGTTTTGAATTTTCAGACCTACAACCAAATGAGTGTTGGCTTGTAAATGCTGGGGTATTTGATTTAAGTGGGATTGTGAAAGGTGCAGGTTGCAGTATGACGTTAGTCCAGTGAGAGATAGAAAGGCACAAGTTGCTGTATCACATTATCCCAGCGGGGCCATGAAAGACGCAAGTTGCTATATCGCATTAGCCCTCTTCAGGCAAAGGAGCACCTAACCTGGCAGGCCCCAAAGATCTAGCTGTTCTGTCACTGGGCAACATAGAAATGTTAAACCTATTATAATATGCAGCTGAGAGCAATATAGTCCACGGGTAATAACGGGAAAATGGTTATTGGAAAATTAAAAATAACTACAAATTTCAAACATCAGTCCACAAATTAAAACACCATAGAAAGGAACATAAAGCCACGACGATCAGACCACACATCAAAAATCCGGAACACACATATATTTAAAATTTTAACACCACTACAATCATCTACGGAGAAAATTGTGAATTTTCTACTGCGTGGATTCAAGTAAGTAATATAAATATAGTCAAGTGTATCCTAACAGCACAGCAGCATATCTCACCAGAAGGGACTGTAAAATGTTTTACAAAGTGCTGTATATCCAGTGCAATGGATGGGACTGATGTTGATATGTTGTGGAGTGGTAGTGAAGAGGGTAGGAATGTTAGGGGGAGTGTGAGGGGATAAGGACACTGACTGTGAAGATGGAGACAGTGACAGTAATTGATAAAGGGAGATAAAATATGACATGCTGCGTGTATTGAGTGTGCGAAATTAATAGTAAAATATTTTCTCTTGGGTTATGTTTTAGTTTTGGGGATTTGTCTTCGATTTGGATAAAGACATTTTCCCTTGGCAGGCGTAATTTATTTGCAGGTTGTTTTAAATTAGTGACATTTTACATTTTCGTAAATAAACAATTTGTGCACAGGTCATAAGTAATTAGTGGCAGGTCAATTAATGTTTGTGTGTCAGAATTTGTGATTATTGAAGGCTTTCTTTGTAGTTTTTGAAAGGTAGAATTAAATGATTTGAAGTAACAGACCTTACAAACAGGTAAATCCCGCTCATGTGGAACTCTGAGCCCCAGATGATAGAGCTGATCAAGCAAGAAGGTGGGTTACGTTTCTCCATCCTAGACAATCAGCTGAGAATGAGTTACACTAAGGCATCTCTGGTTAGGCCCCATTCATACCACATTTATATCTGAAGGAAGTATCACCTAATATTTATCATGAAATCAGCCCTTTGGACGCTTAAATTTTTGCTCTCTGTAGTGAGGATTTCCTGCAATTTTTGCTATTTCAGTAAACGTAGATTCTTTGCACATCTTATCACCAACTTTGTCATAAACACTTTCTTCATTGTGTAATTATTAAGAATTTAACACATTTTTCAGTTCTAACATTTTCGTCTTTCATTCTGCTGTGGATGTAGAAGTTTCTTTCCAATGAATATATGTCAGAAATTGTTTTGATCAACTAACCATAGATAGGAGCATTCTATAACTAGTGTGTATATATGTGTGCCTGCGTGTGTGTGTGCTTGCGTATATGCGTTCTCGTGTGTGCGTGCGTCATTGTGGGTAAGTGTGTTTGCGTGTGCGTGTGTGTGTTTATATGTGTCCTTTATACAACCCCCGGTTGCGTCGCGGAAAACGTAGCTACCTGCTAACAAACTCCAGCACAGCTATCTCAAATGCAGGTGCACAGCAATTGAGCGGAAGCATTACAGAACGACAGATAACAGTTTACTGCGCAAGTATAACATGCATTTGTAAACACATATTGCACTTCGATTTACAGTGGCCGTGTGTTGCACACCTAGCACACCTGGGGAAGTTACTCCTGTTTAATACACAATAAACAATAAGAAATCCGTAACCGAATAATCTTTGCATGGTCTATATTACTTTCTATCGCACAGCCCAATGATTCATAGACCCCAAATTTGGTGTTTCTCTCTCAGGATGCTATTGCACGTTCTACGCCCACTTAAATCACGTGAAATTGCTGTACGTTTAACATATTCTGACATTTGTTCAACATAAACAAACACAACATGACAAATCGAATTGTGGCAAGTTTTACTGCATTTAACGCTGTATATAATTATTGATTTTATCACAAAACGGACTTTTTGCCTTTCGGTACGCTGGAACAGTACCAAGGTGACGGATTAACACAGTATCTTATCTCTCACTGCCCCTCAATCTACTACCTCGAAGATAAACCCAACATCTTCCTTCGAAATTTCGGTATTTATCTAACTAAAGGGTGTCACACAGAAGGAGGCAACATTTCTACTGACCGCAGTAACAAACGCAACACATCAACAGACTGGAGTGAATGGAAACTTTTTATGTTTGTCTTATTTAATAAAATTTATTTTTCCTCAATTTATTAATTCCAAACAATATACAGAATGTCAATTAGAGAAATTTACACCTTCAAGTTGACACTGAGAAAAAATGCGGCATAATCTCAATTTCGTATCTGCAGCAGTCGATAAAAACATTTCCACATATTTTTCTCAAACGACCCGTGTTGTAATCGTTTTGCGCCGCTGCCTCAACGAGTCACTATTTTTTAAAATGTCTGCCACATAAAAAATAGTTTCTCTGTTCTCCATTTCACAAAGGCAGCCATGCAACACACATTTTGCACACAATTTTACATAAAACCATATCGCAGTTTTGGTTTTTGTGGACCGCTCTGGTAGCAAGTACGAACAAAGCCAGCAGTTGCAACACAATTTTCTGTCTGTCCGTCTTTTCTGACAGACCAGGAATCTTGTTTTTGAAAATGCCCCTTCTCTGCTACAATGGATTTCACTAACACTAAGGGTAAACTCAGCTGTGTGGTTCCGTGTACAGTCGGTTTCAAAATGCACGTCGTACAGCGGTTAACGGCGTTGAATTCACTATTTACACAGAAGAACGACTCTTTTATTTGTGGTAAAGTTTTCAAATTTCATGGCATCTAGCG
>JGI20166J26741_11771029_pt1 | contig 10362 bp, 6 predicted proteins | sample TergutCu122P5_FD_26741 | JGI IMG/M metagenome (IMG submission 26741) | reverse complement strand
AAACGGAGATTATGCAGCATGTTTAAAATACTCAGTATGTATATTTGTTGAATAAATATTTAAAATGTGGCGTCTGGAGGTTAGCAGTGCGGTATGACATATATATATATCGTTAGGCTTTAAAAGGTTAATTATAGGCATGCGTTTTAAATCCTCTTATTTTAGTACCTCTTTAGCCCACTCCCACCTCTATTTGGCCCCACAATGCTTCCATGTGCCAGGCGGTCATTGAAATTCATCTCTGGCTAAGAACATGTAATTTAACTCCTCTTGTGTTAGTACCTCTTTAGCCCACTCCCACAGTTTGTGTAATACCTCTATTTGGCCCTGACCTGCTGCCATGTGCCAGGCGGTCCTTTGAAATTCATATTCGGGTAAGAACATGTACTTTAAATCCTCTTGTGTTAGTACCTCTTTAGTCCACTCCCACAGTTTGTGTAATACCTCTATTTGGCCGTACTCTGCTGCCATGTGCCAGGCGGTACTTTGAAATTCATCTTCGGGTAAGAACATGTACTTTAACTCCTCTTGTGTTAGTACCTCTTTAGTCCACTCCCACAGTTCGTGTAATACCTCTATTTGGCCGTACTTTGCTGCCATGTGCCAGGCGGTACTTTGAAATTCATATTCGGGTAAGAACATGTACTTTAACTCCTCTTGTGTTAGTACCTCTTTACTCCACTCCCACAGTTTATGTAATACCTCTATTTGGTCGTTTTCTGCTGCCATGACCCAGGAGGTCTTTTGAGATTCATCTTCGAGTAAGAAGACGTCCTTTAACTCCTCTCGTGTTAGTACCTCTTTAGCCCACTCCCACAGTTTGTGTAATACCTCTATATGGCCGCTCTCTGCTGCCATGTGCCAGGTGGTACTTCGAAATTCATCTTCGGGTAAGATGATGTACTTTAACTCCTCTTGCTTTAGTACCTCTTTAGCCCACTCCCAGTTTGTGTAATACCTCTATGTGGCCGCATTCTGCTGCCCTGTGCCAGGCGGTGTTTTGAAATTCATCTTCGTGTAAGAAGATGTCCTTTAACTCCTCTTGTGTTAGTACCTCTTTAGCCCAATCCCACAGTTTGTGTAATACCTCTATTTGTCCCATCATTGCTGCCACGTTCCAGGCGGTCATTTTAAACTGATCCTCGGCTAAGAACATATTCTTTAACTCCTCTTGTTTTAGTACATTTTTAACACACTCCCACATTGTTTGTAATACATCTAGTTGGTCCTTCTCTGCTGCCACGTGCCAGACGGTGCGTTTCAAATCATTTTGTGCTAATAACACCTTAACCAAAGTGTCTTCGTGCCCTGTTTGCTCCAGGCTGTCTAACAAAAACCTTATAATATTAGCATTACCTTCACCCGCTGTTGTGTGTAATGTCAGTAGACCGTCTTTCCCTAATTCATGTGTCCGATTTCCATACTGTTTGATCACCTCATTACACGGTTCAATCCTTGACAACATTCCATCTATAAAAACCCTAATCACCCAAAGTTCTTTTTCCAAAACTATTTTCTGTAATAAAATATCGTCTGTTTGTCGCGAAATATTTGACCCGTTGGCCATTTCTTCTACAATATAATCAGCAACATAAAACTCAGCAAAGGTGCGGTGGATGAAGTGAAGTTTACCCTCGTTACTTATTTGCACTATCCCAGTTCTGGTCAAGTTTTCGTCGGAACATGTACACTGGCTATTAATATGAGGAAGTGCCACTTGTTCCTCAGCAAACAAGACCTTCAAGGCTAGTATCTGATGGCCTTTTACGAAGTTTTTAACCAGTTCTTTCCGGGCCTCCTTGGCAAGAATGTTTGTAGTGGAGAATTTACCCTTCTCGTCTAAACAGATTTCATATTTTCTTTCAATAAATCTGTCGTATAACCCAAGCAAGTCTAGTTTGAACGGTAACTCAGGCATAACTTCAGAAGAATGATAAAATGTTTTAACTTCTTTATCAAATGCCTCTGCCAACATGCGACAATGTAATGGGATGCCGGTGAATTGTTTGTCTCTGTCACTAATTGATTGGGACAGATACCTAATTAAATGTTTAGCATAAATTTCCAGCTTAGTTTTAAATTCCTCTTCCGCCCCACGACCGACCTCAGTAAACCAGCCCTTTTGACACCAAAACTTTTTTAAAAATTCAACTTGTTTATCTTTAGAAAAAGGTTCCAATATGTAGGACAGCTGTTGTAGCTTATCTTCCAACTCTTCTCTCAAATGTGGTCTGGTGGTGACCCATAGCTGTTCTACAGCCGTCTGTCTTAGAGCTTGAAATAAAGCTAGGACAGTCTCTTGGCATTCCGGACTGATTTCATCAAACCCGTCCACCATTATTACTAATCCTACCTTCTCCTTTAGTTCACAACACTGTTTAAATAATGCCAAACCTACAATACGTTGAAACTTCAGCAATTTGTCCGACAGAAATTCAACTGCTTTCTCCTTATCCAAATATTTTTGCTGCAGTGTATTCAGTGAATCTGTGTGGTTATTTAAGTCAATTCTCACCACCCATTTGGTTGGGTATTTCTGTTTGATTTGCTTAGACAGTTGCGTCAATAAGGTAGATGTACCCATCCCTGCAGTATCAGAAATCAGCATCACCTTCTGGTGCTGTGCTTGCTCCAACAGCTTGTCGAAATCATCAGCTGTATATGTGTGTGAACTCTCGGTATCAATGTACCTACGCAGTGTTTCTAAGCTTCCTTGCGATTGCTGCCAAAAGATTTTCCCTGATTTGTCCTTCTCTAGCCAATGTATATTGCTGTTTGGATTCAGCTGACGGAATTTTTTGAATTCTTGCTCAGTGGAAGCTATTAGATCAAGGAAATTTTTCGAAGTCTTATCACTAAAAATGGACTCTTTAATACATTTCTGAATACAGAGGGTTCTGTCGATATAGTAACTTTCATTGTAACCACTTGTAATAAGCAATGGATCAGCAATCATAAGTTCCTTTTCTTCCAGTAAGGCACCAAGAGGCAGAAAGCTTGTTGCTGGAGATCCAGCAGACATTAGTTCGTTTAGAGAAATACTAGCACCTTGAAATTTTACTCGTTTTTGTAGTAATTTCTCCTGTGAACTCAGTGTTAAATCTCTCCAAGTTAACTGTTCATCTCTTGTAACAAATCCATTACAGAGTGTTTCTTTAGCTATATCCTGCAGAAAAGTAACGGAGTCACCTTCTGACTGGGTGGTCAATATAATTTTTACATTCTGCTTCTGCCTCAGAGTATTAAATAGAGTTTTGACTATCTGTTGAGTTTCAACATTAAGCAGTTGATTGGTCTCACACGACATCAATAACAGATGTGGTGCTGTTGTCGACTCCATTAATGTATTCAAATTCACAAGGTAATTGACAAGTAATAAGTGCTCTAAAGTCAGTATTGTATAATGACCTTGAATGAGGCGATCGGCTATGGTGGGTGTCTTTTCCATCACTTGATAAACCTTGATTAGCCCTGTCCATGCATCACCATCAACCATCCGTATCTGTAGTACTTTGTGTTCGTCACTGTTCAGAAAATTTCTTAAATTCGAATCGTTAGGCTTAATATCAAGAGGGCTTTGGCGTAATGTTTCGACATAACGCTTGGTTACAAACTGATAAACGTTACTCCCTATCTGTTGTTGTGTCAAGACGCCCGTTGTATTCTCTCCTAACTGCGGAAAAAGTTCAAGCAGCCTCTTCACGTAGGGAATCAGTGCCTGCAATTCATTGACATTTGTGCAACGAATTGTGTCGTTGTCTAACTCAAATTCTTGCAATAATTTTTCAGTTTGTTCTTGGGCCCGATTATCTTCCATTACAGAGAACAGTTCTTTAGGTTTAAAAAATTCGGGTAAGTGACGTAACCAACGATAACTCTCTAAAAACTGCCTCTCTTGCGGACAAAATACCCTAAGCTTATTTATCCGCTCGTCATATGTTTTAGTTTGGTAACGCATCGGGTGGTAACCATTGACCTGGAAAGTTTCGTCTGTAATGTCTGGGTTGTAATTATTAAATTGATTGGCCCATTTAAAGAAACTTCTGTATTCTTTGCTACGTCGGAAGCCAGCACTATTGGGCCAATCGATGACTACTTTGATTTTTAGATTGCCCTCTTCATCTTTACTTACTTGCCCCCTTTCAGGATAAAAAACTTGTACAATGTTATCCATACCATGCACCTGGATGGTGTACAACGCAGTATGCTTTCCGAGCCAACCCATACGTGATAAATCAGGAAAGATGCGATAGACCGTCCCTGCATGTAAGTTACAAGTATTAATGCGATTAGGAGCGGACAGATAACTAGTTATATCTAAGTGCTCTATATCAATGGAACGCCCATCCAGCCGCACATCAAGTTTGTCAGTCATTTGTGACAACATATCTTTGCAACCTGGGCTGTCAAAAATTACTGTGTGGGGATGAAACCTCTGTTGGACATTGTCACTTTTAAGGAATATATTTCCTTCTGTCTTTAGATATTTCGTAGTAAAGGTAGTGATTTGTGCTAACCAACCCCCTAAGGAGTGGCCAGTAAAAAATAATTGAAAACTAACCCCTTTTAAACTTTTAACTTCTCGCAGCACTTCAACAACCTTATTTGCAAAGGTGCTGGCAGATTCCATTTGACCAACATAGTGATTATTTAGCACGCCCTTCAAGTCTGTCCACAGTGCTCCTAAATTTTTAGGGTCAGTGCCTCGATGAGCAATCACAATCTGCTGATGCTCAGGCTGCCAGTAGGCTGCCCCGAAATAGCCGTTAGCCTTCCTACTGTTAGACGCTGTCGTCAGTAACTTCCAGCCTTCAGGTAAATCTAACCGTGTCTCATACTGAGCGTCAGTCTCTAGTTTTTTGTAGTCTCTGTATACTTTGGAGGCAAACTGGGACAGCACGTGTGGTGTGGGGAAAGCGGGCGTTGATGTGAGTTGGATTAGGGGGGTTATGGTTTTGTCTTTGAAGAAATCGTCTATTGTTTGCTTAAAATTTTCTTGGGTCAATTTTAGCTCTTCATCTACACTTAATTCTCCTGAGAATGGCGGCAAAACACTTTGTTCACCCGGTGGATCGAGTTGCGATGGTAAAATTTCTGTCGCCTTGTCTTTTGAACGAAAACAGTTTAAGGCGGACATTATGACGTCTTAGGTCTGCGCACTGTGAGTTTATTTACTTGCTGTGGCAAAGTATGAAGTTAATACTCACGCAAAACAGCAAAGGCGTTTATAAATAATTGTCAGATTCTCGCGTAAGAACGTAAACAGAAATTACGTTTTCTTCTTCAAATAATGTAATGAAGTGAAATGTAAGATACGGAATGTATAATTAAACCACATTAATTAAAAAACCACTGCGATTTGCAGCACTGGCATGGAACTAAACTTATCTAACATGATGCAGAATATCATCTGACAAACTTGTCGGTTACACCTGTCCGACAGCCACAACAAGCTGTGAGATACCGCTGAAAGTACTTATCTGCAGTAAACAGACTGCTACAACTCCCTGTGCAATGTCAGACAGTGAAGACACGTGGTGTACACAGTCACTGTTAGGTTTGCAGTGCTCCTGTCGGGCATTCTGCAGGGTGTAGAACGTCATGTTTCTGTCTACAGCAGCATGCCGCAGTGGTGACATCTAATGGAGTTACAATATGTGACAGCAAGATTCCACCTACCGTCAGAAATCACTGCCAACATCAACACATTGCAATACCCAAAAACATACAATGTGAAATACACACAATCCCAGCTCTTCTGATATCCAAGGTGGTGCTTCCTCAGTCTATCATCATGGCCACCTTTGTTTACAGCCACAGCAATTTCTTCTGTGATGTCTCTCCATTCCTGCCAACATACAGCAATCTTAATGTCACATAGTTTACAGTTAAATGCAGTATTATCATTTCCTGTTCACCTAATCACACTTCCCCAAACAGTCCAACTGTCAACACACATCAATACAATTTAAACCCTTTATGCCTCCCCTCAAGGTGGTGATAACATTATTCAACTAAATAACAAATTATGAATGATGAACTGTAGCACCATAAAATGCAATATAGATATATAGTCATGTTCTCTACCATGAATTGCTTTATTGATAAAAGTGGAACGAATTGATGAAGGCATGAAGATTTGTATTGTAAGCCACCTTTCTGCCCTCAAATTGAGAATTAATTCACACATCAGTAAATAACGGCTCCAAGCTGCACAACAAACCCCTTCAGTTCTGTGGTGATATCTGGTACACTAACTAGACTGCAGGAACTGTAATGCATAGGGAGAGAGAGTAATTAGTTGCATTTGGTTTGTGTTTGGAATTTTGGGTATTTGTAGTGAATTATGGTGATTTTGTTTGTGTAAATTTTGTTTTGTATGTTGGCTTTGTGGAAAATTTTGAATTTTCAGTTAAGATATAATTTTGGTTGATCACGTTACACGAGCTAGCTACAGGAAGAATGTACCATGTAACATTCCTACGTAACAGCACATTCCTTTTGTGTCTGCATACGCCGTTGCTAAAAGAACTCAAAAAGCGCTCAGTTATGGATATTGTGAACGCGTGTACCGGCCTGTAGGACCGACGCACAGTATCTTTGTGATTCAACCTACAACGTGAAGAAACGCAAACACAACGGTGTTATGGGAAAGGTCCCAAAATGAGCCTTGCATCCAAGATTTTCTTGTTCATACCAGGTGAGTAGTGTGTGGTACATTCATAACTACAGACTACAAAGGAAAATGATTCAGAAGAGTTTTGTTAGTTTCTTTTCTTGTACGTGTATTTTCGAAATGCAGGTAAATTGAAAGAACTGAAATTTCTTAGATGATCCGCCATCAAGTTGCGAGGTCAGTGTGTGGTAGAAAAGATGTTACGTAGGATTTATTTCTTCCTATGTGTGGGAGTGTAGAACTGTTAAGAATATACATATATATATATATATTATACACGCATGTATGTATGTATGTATTACTAAGAAAACTATAACCCATATCCTGACTGTGTTTCGCTTTGACATAAGCTTTGGTGAAGTTTCAAGTACAATTCTTTCCAAAGTACTTTATTGAATGGGTTTTATTACAGGACTATTGGTAAGTGTTGATGAGAATTTGAAGCACTGAATGTGTAGCAGATTTAATTCTCACGATTGTTTCACGCGTGTGAAATTGTGATAACAGCCTGAGTAGTTATTTGAGGGAATTATTTTAATATTATACTTGTGAGCTTAGTGGAGCTAGAGACAGGTAAACTGTATACTGAGAAGGTTAATACGTGCAATTGAGAAGGCTACGTTAGATTTAACATTTCCAAAGATGGTGATAGCAAGTACCGCGACGATTAGTTCAATTTTACGATAGAAACCAGTGATTGTACAACCTGTACAAGGTTTCACCAGCAGATTGGACCGGTAGAAGATGACCCCACAAATGCCTAAAAGCTCAGTGCTCACGTTAGCTACCGGTAATTACGGGTATTGTGTTTGTTTGGATAAATTTGTTATGTACAATTTGAACTTTTAGTTATGTTTGGTTAGCGTGTCTTGGTGAATGCTAAGTTGGTATAGCGGTTCGAGTCCGCTCAACTAAGCGTTACGTGGCCACGGCGGAGGGATTACTACCCCCATAGCCACTACAAATTACGATAATTCCGTACGAAGCAGCTGTTAGTGATCTCCTTAGGAAATGCAAAACTGACTGTTGGCAGGACTACTGAAATTGAAGAGGCTAAGACGACGCTAACGCGAGTCTGCGAAATTACTTTAACCAGTAGTGCCCCTTTAGGGTAGGGACCAAGTTGTAATCAGAACCCTTAACCCAGGAGGCAATAAAACTAGTGGCACAGGTGTGATCACAACCCCCATAGCCACTACAGGACTTTTCACTGCTGTCTGCTATGACATTTCCTTGAAAGAAAAATTCTCCACAATATCTTTCCTTCAATGTTGGATCAGTTTACAAAATAAGGACAAACACTTAAGCAATAATTTTATGAGAACACGCATTGTATTTGTTACACCATATTTATTTGTCTCTACATTATCTGCAGGTCTTGGTATGAAAAGAAGATAACGATGAACGGTAGTGTAGAACAGGAAATAGGAATAGCTGTCTTGTAAATGAAAACGAATTATTAGGCATTATGAAGACATGAGGATAAAAATTTATTATGAAAATGTATTTCTACATCTATCAGTTATCCATCCGTACGTGAGGGAACAGCATGTAGGTGAAGGGGAAAACTTGAGGGGATTTAGGTGAAAGACAGGGTGGCTACGGAAGGCAAAACATACAGGAGAGGGACTGAACTGGAGAGACTGTAACTGAAAGACAGGGTGACTAAGGATCTGAGAAATGCTGGCAAAATGTAGAGGAGGTGTGAACAGTCCGTGGTTCACACCCCTTGTTTAGGGAACTGTGAAACTTTCCCCGAACTCATGAAGAGGTACACTGTGCCTGTAGGAGCGGACAGTTGTCATTCCAATCAGATAATAATAATTACTGGTCAAAGTGCCTACTAACCCACACTTCCTCTACGTGTAGTCGAACCCCAATAAGCGTGAGATATTTCTAGTTATTTCTTCTACGCTATGGTGGCAGCGATCCAACGACCTCCCATCGTGAATTAGAGAATAGCTACCCTCCCCTTTCTTACCCCCTAACTCACCAGCGATTATTCTAATAGACCGTTAAAGTACATTAAATAGAAACGGTAGAAAACTGACAGATTTTTGCACATTCAATAATCTAAAAATATGAACACATTTTTAAGCACAAAGAAATTAATAAATTTACTTGTGAAGCAAGAGGGCACAAACCAATTATTGATGACTTTATATCAAATATGAAAACTTCAAAGGTAATTCAAGACATTAGAGTTTACAGAAGCAATGAAATAGATAGTGACCATTATTTATTATGTGCAAAAGTAAATTTTCCACCACGATGTTTAAACAAGGGCAACAAAAAGGCCCCATTAAAGCAGGAAGAATTTTTTAAAGTAAGATTGTTAAATGATGAAAACTTAAGATGGCTGTACACCCAAACAGTGAAACTCCACTTAAAGGACAGAAAGGAAAATGAAATAGACAAATTAGAAGGAATGGAAAAACTTACAAAATATATTAAAATCAGCAGCAAATGAAAGTCTAGGAACAATAAAGAGACGAAATAGGAGAAAGTATTTAAAAATATGGGCTGACCAAATAAAACAATTAATATATACAAAGAAAAAATCATATAAAATGGCTGAATTCGAAGAAACTAGGAGACAAACTGGAATACAAAAGGAACACAGCACTGGACAAAAGAGACGTAAGAAGAAGACAGAGACTTTTCTGGTAAAAATTTGTTACAAATTTAGAACACGAAACGTAAAGGACCCAACCAAAAATGTACAAAATTTTAAAACAAATTAGCGAGGATTTAAAAGAAAGAGCACGTATTCAAGGAAACATAGACGAAAATGTATTCCTTAAATACTATGAAAAGTTATGGAACGCAACAAACACAAATGAATTACAATTATAATACAATTCAGCCGAATACTTGCATGCTTTTATAACTTCAGATGAACTAGAAAAGGTGTTAAAATTGAAAAAAATGGTAAAAACCCAGGACAAGATAACATTAACTCAGAGCTACACAAGTATGCACCAGAAGAGTTTAAACTGAGGTTACTACAATTTTTAAACAATATATACGGAGAAGATCGCATTCCAAATGAATGGAGAAATTCCGTTATAACCCCAATATTTAAGAAAGGTGACAGGAGGGAACCAAAAAACTACAGAGGAATTAGTATTCTCAACACCTTCTATAAGTTACACTCTAAAATCCTTAATATGAAACTGCAGAATTACTCCGAAGTATTTATGACAGAAACAAAAAATGGATTCCGAAAGGGAAGGTCATGCACTGATCCAAAACTTTTGTCAAATTATTAATTGAAAAAGAAGGGAATTTAACTTGGAAACACATTTCCTGTTTATAGATTATGAGAAAGCAGTTGATAACATACAAAGACAGATTTTATTTAACATTTTGAAATCCAGACATATTCCAGACACATTGTTAAAGGCAATAGTAGATATTTACACACAAAACAAAATATTGATAAAATTTAACAAGTTATCAAAACCGGTAGAAATTAATAAAGGAGTGCGCCAAGGTTGCCCTCTTTCAGCTGCACTTTTTAATATATATTTAAACGAAATAACAACTAAATGGCAAAAACAAGACATAACCGGAATTAAACTTTAAAAAACCATCAACTGTCAACGCTGTTATTTGCAGACGACCAAGTCACAATAGCAGACACACAAGATAACCTACAGAAAGCTGCGTATAAATTAAATCAA
>JGI20166J26741_11770918_pt1 | contig 10362 bp, 3 predicted proteins | sample TergutCu122P5_FD_26741 | JGI IMG/M metagenome (IMG submission 26741) | reverse complement strand
TAATAATAATAATAATAATAATAATAATAATAATAATAATAATAATAATAATAATAATAATAATAATAATAATAATAATAATAATAACAATAATAATAATCTGTGCCCCAGCACCAAGTCTCTCATTTTTTGGGGGTTTCCTTCAGTCCCTCCACACAGATGCTTGTATGGTACCTCAATTAGGACGTGACTGCTTCGTTGTACTTGTATAGCACTTCAAATGGCACACAATTCTTCTATCAAGATTTTTTTCAGTTCCTCATTCATAAATGAATAACTCAGTTATCCTGCATGTGGTATGAAATAGTGATGATAGCTTTGTGAAACAAAGTGCAGGAAAATAGCAGCAAGTGCTGCAGTACGGTGTGCAGCCAAACAGCGGTGTCACCAGTCAGTAGTAATAACGGTTAGCCTTCAAATGATAATGTAGTTAATCTTACAGAAGTAGTTTGCTCTGGTCAGTTACACTGGCAGTTTTCGGACACTTTGAATGATTGGTATGGATTTAGTGTATATACAGAGTTGGTCTGTTGTATTTAATTTAGTATATATACAGTTGGTCTGTCATATTTAATTTAGTGTATATACAGAGTTGGTCTGTTGTATTTAATTTAGTGTATATACAGTTGGTCTGTCATATTTAATTCCTTTTTTATGTCTTCCCATTATTAACAAAATATATTTATTTTTATAAAAGGATTTGATAAATTTGTCACTCTTCTCTGTACAGTCCTGCTCATTACTGATTCTTAGTATTGTATCTAGAAGCTTTGTTGGTGGCTGAATTCAATAAAACTCTACTTGGGCTGATAGCCTTGCCTTCTCAGAGCCACTCTGAGATGGAGATGGAGTCAGTTTCTGCAATGTTGCTTAACTTAGAACACCTGGTGCAGCTGTTAACCTGAGAAGATATTGACACTGATTCTTGATTTCTGTCTCTTGCCACTGTCCACTTGCCTTAAACCAGTAGTTATATATGCATTTGGCAATCAACAAATTGTTGCAATTAATATTTTCCCCATAAAGAGTTTTGTGTTGTTAGTTCAAAAGTTTATTTAAATTTGCATTACATCTTCAACTTAAAAAAATGTGTTTAGAATCTTTGAACTCTGCAGACTGGGCAGACACGTTTTGTATCGTATCTCTGTATCGTTTCATTCAAAGATACATCACCAAAGTACACCTTTTCGTTGGTTGCTATTACATTTGCTCACAACTGTCTCTTTTCTAATTTGTTGTTATATACTGATGATATTGCAGTTGTGTTAGCAACATAGTTTTATTGCACTTCAGTTGCGTAGTGCTAGGTATGTACGTTACACACATTGCTCTGTGCAGCCTTCATGTTGTCTACACTTTAACTTTAAATGTCTGTCCATGTGGTCATTTTTCTTTCAAGAAACTTTGCTGCAAGGGTTGAGGAAATTTGTGGTAAAACCTCAGTCATGATAATTGATGCTATTTGAGATTAGAAACTAAGGCATCCTACAGTACAAGTTAGAATATTTTATAACTGAGCTAGCTAGCCAGCCACCTACATTTGTATACACATACAGTTATTTTGGTGTGAACTTGACCTTCATGAAGTAGACAAGTTAAACTGTTGACTGCGTAGTTGGAATTAGTTTTACATAAACAGTGTTGTTGTTATCTAGGAGAGAGAGCCAGAACCTAGAAATATAAAATGAAAATGCTCATTTTCTTATGATGTGTAACTTGTTTCTTTAAAGTAAGTTATCATATGACTACGGCACATAGCTGTGATTACATTTTTTCAATTTCAGGCACAAATTCAGGGCTTGTTCTTGCAGTTTTTCAATGTGATTAAATCTTACCACTTTCCATTACTGATTCAAGACTTGATGTTGAAGTTTTCCAAACATAATGTAAAGTTACTGATGTGTCGCAGTCCTGTTAGTCATAACATGCACTCACTTCTCCAAATTCACAGAACTGCTCCTGAGTCTAGAGCTTAGGGTCCCACAACTTTAGAAAGTTGTTACGTTTGACACTGTCTGTGTCTGATGTTTGTGCAGGGTGACTTTGTGTTCATGAAATAATTTCATTTAATCTTAGAATCAAAAACTCTGTACAGACCTCAATAATTTCCACTTAAAATATCTGTAAACAGAAGGAAGTATAGTCTTCACCTTGAACATGTATGATGTAACTCCCTGCCTTTGACATGGCATGTTGAATTATATGGCAGAATTCTGTACTTCAGCTGGCAAACATTCTTTGGATGTTACAAGCATCTCTTGCTGCATTGCCTCTTTCAGATCATTAGTTCCATGAGGTTAGTGTTGACCACTTTCGTGTATAGAGATGATGCCTTAGGAGGAAGTCACATGGGTTTAAATCTGGCGATGAAATACCATTTGACTGTCATACAGTTGGACCTGTTTGTGTTATCTTGTGTTTTGCTGCCATTATACTGACACCACTGTCATTTTATGTGTATGAAATCAGAATCAAGCTTCAGTCCCTCTTAGAAGACTCAAGATTTCTCTGATATCATCTGGCCATGTGAAGGTCACTTGACTGTTGTTTGCTTGGTATTAGGTTACTGTTTAAAACTGATGGAACTGCTAGTGTGCATCAGCATTAATGTATCAAGAGGTTTGGTAACAGAGGAGGGGGTTGCAAGTTACAGAACATAAAATGTTTGGATTTCATATCATATCATATATCATATCATTATCAAAGTTTCGTTTTTCTGACACAGCTTATTGAGATGGCAGATATGTACTGATGACAGGACTCAGATTTATTCCAACATCTTACATGATTCACTTTATTATTTCCAATATAGTGTGGGTTTTGGGATCTTATGTTTTGAAACTACTGGCTGCAAGATATCCTAGACACAATTGTGAGCCAGTGTCATGGGTTGTGGATCATTTGCATGTAACGTAGGCAGGGCCTTGTGATAGGCTTGGGAAAATGTAACAGAAGAGGTGTCTTCAATGGTTCATTGTTCTGATTTATGATTGGTAGTAATATAAGTGAAGGTTGAAGTAATTTTGAAGCAAAAGCCTGAAATTGCATCATAGTGTTTAATGTGCGCTACAAAACACTCACACAGTAGCAAATGCCTGGTGCTTTGGGGCTTCAACGTGGCTTTTATATCTTATGGTTAATGAATATGTAATTTGTAATACATAATGTCTGTACCATAAAACTGTTTATCATATATTCCATATTTTTTACTGTAATATGGTACTATTCTATGACATCATTTCATTACCTGTGATTTATGACCAACTCATATTCTCAGACCATTATAATTATTGAAATAAACGTTTAATATTTTGTATTTTATAACAATTACATATGGGCATTATTTTATCTGACGACTATTGGTTGTTACTTGCTGTCTGCCTGTTTATTGTATTGACATCATTCACTCAGTTGATTGCCCATACATGCACACACACAGCAGAGTAGCTGTGGAGCTGCCAAATGTTACATGTTAAATGATATAAGGACGCTGTACTGTCATTAATAATTTCAGTAAGAGTTATACCATTATAATGAAACAGTTTAAAAAATGTAATGTTTTGAACAGTTGAATTGTAGAATTGAATGAATACAGTGGACTTGGGTGAGGGAATGTTGATTGTGTTCGTGTTCTTACTACAGGCAGCCACAAAATGTGTTCAGTTTAAAAACCTGAAAGAGGGTGTAGAGTACTTCGAACAAAATATCTGACATTCTCTACTCTATCTGACTTCTCTACTTTCTCTACAGTTTGTTTCAGTATAATTGTACATGGTTACAGTGCCACTTTTCATGTAATTTGCACTGAAAGTGGTTAATTTGGATGACAGTTAACATATCCAACAAATGCACTCAGTGATACACCATTTATATATATATAAAGACAACTAAGAACGGGCAACTGTGTTGGCTTATTGTCACATACTGTAATTAATAACATCAACATTCCGTAGTTTATCAGTTTTATGTATTTTGATGTTTTAAGATTTTAATAATTCTTATAAGGAGGAGCAGAACCTTGATTGGCATGTTGGCTTGTATACCTTTGTTATAATGACTCCCTGAAGATGGCACAATGGTGCCGAAACATGTAGCAGTTGATGTATGTCATAAATGGTGTATCACAGAGTGCATAGGTTGGATGATGTGTTGGTCATAATAACATGCACAGAGTGAATAACATAAAATTTGGATGACAGTTGGCAATTAGCAGGTCACCTGGTCTCTTGACCCCTTACAACTAAGCCGTTGTCTGCAGTTTAATTGAACCCTTTAAGATAGAAAACTTTTTACAGGTGGATTTAGTTTAGTTCTGCGAGTTTTCCATTGGGCAGAGTCCAAGCAACACCCAAAATATCCCTGTAAGCAGACTTGTGCAGGCAGTAATAAATGGCATGGTACTTGGGAGTGAAGAAGTGTGGAATTTTGCAAAGTTTTTGGCTCGTGTTTCTTTCTCATAAAAGACGGAAGGAGAACCATAAAAATACCTTCTCAAATCATGCCAAAGATACAGTTTTGTTTGTTCAGTATGTAATAATTCCTATGTCAAATAAACAGTTGATTTAATTATGTCAGTGCAACATTCTCTGGCCTTTGTATAATATTTGGTTATTTTCTTATACATTTGGGGAGAGAATTTGAAAACAGAACCATCATAAAGCATTCCTATAACAGTGTACAGAATATTCGTCTATTATCAGAACAAATTGGAATGTAAAACTGTTCTGTGATTTTTTGCTACAAGAATTATCTGTTTATCTCAAAAGGTTGGTATTGATAGAGATTCAGGGCTGAATCATTGGAAGTAGTAGTTTGTGTCAATTGAACACAAAATACTGCACAATAAAATTTTAGGTGGTTTACTGTGTAGGTTTGTGTTTCACAGCTGTGGTAAGCATTATGTATGTATGTTGGTCATTTATGTCACTGTGCACTGAAGACAAACAAGTGTAATCATGCATGATGTCAAACTTCCACCATGGTGTAAAGGAGACATTTGCTGTTCTGGGGCGGTAAGCAGCTTATATTGTGCTAAGCTACTGATGATTTGGGACAATGCATTGGTCCCATCTTTCCAAAACGCCAGAAACTTAACTACCAATCTACGTTGTGTAATAGCCCAGAACAGTGAAGATATCGGGGTATAATTTTGTCTGGTAACTTAGTATGGTAATTCACCTTCTGAAAACTCATGGAGAACACTCTTTGCCTTCATTATGATGACCAGTTAGTGATGAATAGGGATATGAAGGCTGTATGTTTTTAGAATCATACAAAACACAGACAGACAGACAGACAGACGGACAGACAGACAGATGGACAGACAGACACACACACACAATATGGACTGTGGAACATACGTTAACTGGTAGTATTTAAAGGGTTCAGATGGTCTGTTGATAGCTGGCTGTATTTGGTCAGATCTTCAGTTTTACAATGCAGACAAAATGACTAATCCATTAATACTTTGCTCTGCCTGTGCTGTCTGTACTATGTCCATGAGCTGAAAGCAGCTGACATGTTTTGCATTAGCTTACTGTTTTATCCAGTGCTGTATATTGATACACAGCTCACTCGCCACTGTGTGTTGCTTTCAATCAAATCGACAGGTACTTGGCACTGCAGCATAGCATACAAGCCAGATATTTGTTCCTGTGATTTGTAAGGATAATACTGGCTTAGTTGTTGAGAACCTTGTCTGGTCATATTGGAAAATATGAGGTAATCAGATATGTGCAGCAGTTTTCATCCAGTTTCAGTTCTGTACATAGGCTGACAAACGTAAATCACTGATGCAGTTCTCAGCCACATGACAACTGTCTGCCATGTGACAGCTGTCTGCTATGTGACAAATGTCTGCCATGTGACAGCTGTCTGCCATGTGACAGCTGTCTGCCATAATAATAATAATAATAATAATACCTGCAATTGGGTTATCACCCAGTGGCAGTGGTTATTTTACGTGTACACAAATATGAAAAAAAAAAGTAACTAGAAAATTTAAGTCGGGAGGGCTACATGAGAAGCACATGTGACAAATATCTGCCATTTTACAGCTGTTTGCCATGTGACAGATATCTGCCATGTGACAGCTGTCTGCTATGTGACAAATGTCTGCCATTTTACAGCTGTCTGCCATGTGACAAATATCTGTCATGTGACAGCTCTCTGCAATGTGACAAATGTCTGCCATTTTACAGCTGTCTGCCATGTGACAAATATCTGCCATGTGGCAGCTCTCTGCCATGTGACCAATATCTGTCATGTGACAGCTCTCTGCCATGTAACAAATGTCTGCCATTTTACAGTTGTCTGCCATGTGACAGCTGTCTGCCATGTGACAGATATCTGCCATTTTACAGCTGTCTGCCATGTGGCAGCTGTCTGCCATTTGGCAGCTGTCTGCCATTTGACAGCTGTCTGCCATGTGACAGCTGTCTGCCAATTTGTAACATCCTGTTGATTTTATAAACCCTGCTTTAGTTTTTATGAATGTCATCCACCTGCACATGTACTGAATTACTTTTATTTGTAGGCATCCCCTCACACATCACATATGGCACATATCGTCAACTTCAGAGTGATTTCCAACCTCCTGATGACTGGATGACAACTTTGTCACCCCTTCTAACTGATGCTGCAGAGTCTGATGATGTGGGTAAGTGTATGATGATGCAGTTCTGTTGACTGTAGCATGTATCCTTTAATTTATTTTGGAAGGAAGGAAGGAAAATGTACCTTGCTGTGCTTCCCATGTTTCATTCTGTTGGATCGTGGAAGGCTATGTTGGTTTTCTTAAGGGACAGAGTTTAAAACTGTGGTCACACCGTCAGAATTTTTCCTAATTTCCAGTCCTTAAATGCAGCCAGTTTCTGTTTTTCATGAAAAGTTTATAAATGACGTAGCAAAACACTTTCTGTGGTGAAATCAAAGAAGATGTTTCTATAAAAGCACTTGTCTCACCGTAGCTGTGCTGCATATGCCTGCCAGTTCTGTGCAGAATTTACACATGAGATGAACACATAACTCAGTTGCACTGTTTGTCCAGTACGGTATACTGTGTGCTGCACAAATGTTAGGTGATTACACTGTTGCAGACTGATTTATGTTGTAATTGTATATAGACACTGAGTTGTGTGTGTCCTGCAGAGAACACACTCCCTGACTTTTGTGAAGACTCATTGCTTAGAGAAGACACTTGAACTTATTGTGCTACAAACAGAACACACAAACACACTGTGTGGTCACAGTGCACAGTTTTGAAATGTTTTAGTGGCTTGTACTGATGGTTACTACTGGGCATTAGGCAGAACTTTTCTAGCTTGTGTTGTGTGTGATATTTTGAAAGAGGAACACTACACCTTTTGCAGGTAATTTGCTGCACATGTGTCTTGAACAAAGCAGTAAAAAGGTCACACTTTCCCTATAGCTTATAAAACACTAAACTGAAAGAAAATGTTTTATCTTGAAGGTGTGAAATTGATTTAATGTGAGATGGAAGCCTGTGTATTTATTGTCAAGTATCATAGCCTCAAACCTGAAGTGCTTCTGCTGTCAACAGTGTTTGCGGGGAACTTTTACTGTCAACAGTTTTTGGCGGGAGCTTTTACTTATCTTTTCAACAAAGTACTTCAGAATGCTGCTGCCAGTGACAGCTGAAAATCACCTTATATTTATTGTTGAAATCAGAAATGTGGACACAATAATTTTTTCACTCCTATTTTTAGAAAAGTTTTCCAAATGTGCTGTTTGTACATTCCATAAAAAATAGAACCCTGAGTCAGGGGTGTAGCTTGGGGCAAGGGCAAGTGGTGGGGCCTCCCTGGGTGGCAGAGTCCACAAGGCGGCAAACTGAACGACAGGATGAATATGTAAGTGATAAAATCTGATTTTGTGCTGTCAAAAAATATTAAATTTTCGAACCAAGTAATTGGAAATTCTGTAAATTATTTGTGATTTTTCATTCATACTTTCTGCCATTGTGATTCTTTTTCTTATTCTTTATTCAGTCCAACCAGTCATACATTGACTCGTCAAGACACGTCAAGTATGTCATAAGTATAAAATGTAACAACATTATCATATGTAAACAATTGTTATAAAGCATAGCTAAATTAAAACATACCTCTCCATATTTACTTCATGGTATTAATTACAATTCATACTGACTCAATACACATATCCATACTGCAATTACTTACTTTAACAATTTGTACACATACAACATTACATGTTATTATTATTATTATTATTTTGTTTAGTCCAAGCTGCTCTCGCATCAAATCAGTAACATAAGAATTTTCCTACTGAATAAAACATATGATCTATGAGGAAGGATTTCATTTCAATTACCCGCCTTTAGCTTTAGACCGTCTAGCTACGCCACTGCTCCCAAACAGCCTAGCTACGCCACTGACCTGAGAAAAACTTCAGGTTATTTTGGATATGTAACGCTGCTTTGTTAAGTGGCCTTGGCTCACATGCCACCAGTTAGGAACGGCTGCTCACGAAGTTTCTCAGGTACAGTACAGCAGGTACAATACAGCAGGTACAGTACAGCAGGTACAATACAGCAGGTACTGTACAGCGGGTACAGTACAGCAGGTACAATACAGCAGGTACTGTACAGCAGGTACAGTACAGCAGGTACAATACAGCAGGTACTGTACAGCAGGTACAGTACAGCAGGTACTGTACAGCAGGTGGAGTACAGCAGGTACAGTTAAGCAGGTACTGTACAGCAAGTACTGTACCTGCTGTACTGTACCTGCTGTACAGTACCTGCTGTACATTACAGCAGGTACAGTACACCCTGACGGCCAGTAGTATGAAGCAGAGCAACCTGTGTGTCGCGTGCGTGTAGCACCGTCAGCCGGCTTGCTGCTGTTAACGAAAAGGGTTAGTGGGATGTTGCTGTCTGAGTTGGCTGGCTGCTTATTTTGGGCACTGCTCTTGTTCACCGAATGCCTTGTAGATGCGCCGTCGAAAACCAGAGCGTGTGTTTAAACAAAAACATCATTTCTTATTTATAACAAGCGAGTAATTTCTGCCTGCCGGTTGCACAACATCGATGTTGTTACTGTGAAAGTTAAGGTTTCCTGCGTACCGCATGGACGGTACAGCGCTGTGTACTCTTAGCTGCCAGCTACACGCAGAGGCCGCTTTATACCAAAAACATTGGACCACATAATCCATTGGTAGCGAACTGGATCGCTACAAACGTAGTGAGAAAAGCATTTCTGATTGTGTCGGGAATCTAACCCTGGCCGCCCAGCCCGTTTATAATATTCTTACTGACAGGACAAGTCCGGTTCTAATAACCTTCCTGACAGGACCAGTCCAGTTCTAATACGCTTTCTATCAGGACCAGGACGGTTCTAATATCCTTTCTGACAGGACCAGTCCGGTTCTAATAACATTACTGACAGGTCCAGTCCGGTTCTAATAACCTGACTGACAGGACCAGTCCGGTTCTAATACCCCTTCTGACAGGACCAGTCCGGTTCTAATACCCTTTCTGACAGGGCCAATTTGGTTCTAATATCCTTTCTGACAGGAACAGTCCGGTTCTAATAACCTGACTGACAGGACCAGTCCGGTTCTAATACCCCTTCTGACAGGACCAGTCCGGTTCTAATAACATTACTGACAGGTCCAGTCCGGTTCTAATACCCTTTCTGACAGGACCAGGCCGGTTCTAATATTACTGACAGGACCAGTCCGGTTCTAATACCCTTTCTGACAGGACCAATCTGGTTCTAATATCATTTCTGACAGGAACAGTCCGGTTCTAATAACCTGACTGACAGGACCAGTCCGGTTCTAATACCCCTTCTGACAGGACCAGTCCGGTTCTAATACCCTTTCTGACAGGAACACACCGGTTCTAATAACCTGTCTGACAGGACCAGTCCGTTTTAATACCCTTACTGACAGTTCCAGTCCTGTTTTAATAACCTTACTGACAGAACCAATCCGGTTCTGCTCATGTTGGATGCTCAGTAGCGACAGAGCACAGCACTGTTCTGCTGTTTAATTTGTGACTAGTAGAGTATGTGATAGTGTCTTGTGTACAGAGCGTACACGGTTCGAATTTGACAGGGCGCATTTTGAATTGTGGCTTTGGCCTGGAGCACCTGCAACTGTCACACTTTTACCCGACGCCTCATTTAACCCTGTGTAACTTCTCTGGAGTTACAGGATTCTTAAGTGACCTGAGTTAACAATTTAGAAAATAAAATTAACCTGAATTATATTTAAACACCCAGTCCGTACCGCGCAGTAAACACACTCCGTCTCAGTTATACAAACCAGTCAGTTAATGTTGTATAGGGAAATAATGGCTGTTTGTTCTCAGATCCA
>JGI20166J26741_11770807_pt1 | contig 10362 bp, 7 predicted proteins | sample TergutCu122P5_FD_26741 | JGI IMG/M metagenome (IMG submission 26741) | reverse complement strand
GCCAGCCAGCCAGCCAGCCACCTCAAATTACTTTTGGTCCTTTTGGAATCTCTAGAAGTTGAGAAAGTTTTATATTTTAGTAGAGAAAACAGGTACCACATTCAGTAATGTAATTAATACATTCAGATGGTAGATGGCATACATGCGTGTTTACAATAACAGAAATTTTCTTTGATTTAAAAATTACTTGTTAGAACCAGTCCAACAAATTGCAGCATAGGGAATCTGTGAAATTAATGTTGTCCAACAAATAAGCACAAAATGTTAAACCTGTTTGTATTTATGTATATCATATTTACTTAATGTGATTACATGATAACTTTGTGCATTGAAGTTTTTCTGTAAAACTTAAATAATTTTCAGTAATTTATGTCACAATGAGGTGCAAAATTAAGATTCAGTATTGATAAATGAAAGGAAATCCAACCCATGCACATGTTTTAAAGATCTGCAATTTATGTTTCTGTTTTATGCTAGACAGTGATATGTAAATTTCAGTTAAACTTCTGTCTTCATGATTTGTAGTACTAGTTGAATAGTCTAAGTGCAAAACAAAGTATGAATGAGGAAATAAATTATGACCATGGTATCATGTAGCCAAGTGTACATGAATAAGCGTGCTCAGGGATGAACCCCAACCACAAGAACAGTAACCATCTTGACACATCTGACCAAAGATTAATCTTATGTCATTGCATACAGTAAAAATTAAGGAGTCTTTAATTTATTATGTAGGTATACGAAGCATAACAGGATCTGTGGCAGAGTGACAGCTTTTTTCCCCTTGTAAAACATTTGTCATAAGTCATAAGTGTAAGAATAATTGGACTAAAGGTGGCTATAAAATAAATTAAATTTCTTTTTTATATATTCAAGTCTGTTGTTACCTACCAGGTAAACACGGTTTACTCAAGAATTGACCAAATTAAAGGATTGTGTAAAACTACAAGGCTCTCCTGGGAAAAACAAGCACTTCTAAGTAGATTTCATAGTACCTACTCACGTATTAGAAGAAATTTGTTTTGTTGTATGAACATGGTTTTGAAATTAAATCACTTATGCCTTTAGTGTGAGTATACAGGGTGATTCATCAGTAGGAAATGATTTCCTAGATCTTTGTGATCAAAAATTTTCATTTAAACATGTGTCCAATATTGAATGGTTAGTGTTGTAACTGATGGAAATGTAGAATAAAATGTAAGGATTACTCAAAGGTATGATATAAAGTAATAAATGTAACATATATGTTATAAATTTAAGTCTGATCAGGATAATGTGATTGTATTTGCTACAAGTTTGCCTGTGCAGAAAAATCTGTGCTTGTGTTTTCCCCATATCCTACAGTGGCTTTACAATTGAGCTTTGAGTTTTCCTAATGTTCTAGCGAAGAAATTTATCTGTGTTTTTCCTAGAAAGAGCACATACAACCTGCTTCCCATTTCTTATGTCTATCATGTTGTTATTACCAACTGAAGGAAATTAGAGTGTGGCATAGGGTTGGGATCAAGTGGTATGATATGCATATGAAGTGTTGTGGAAACTGGTAAACTGCTTCAGCATCACAGTGCTTCTCCAAAATGGCTTACTGTGTGCAGTGATTATACTGACAGCAGCAAGTATCATTTGTCTTGAAGCCAAAGAAATATTAATACTTGTGCATCATAGTAAAAACAGAGTTGTGTGATGTACCTATGCAGTGTGCATCCTAAGTTTAGTCACTTCTGTTCGCATGCAAATACACACACACACTCTGCATATACACATATACATGCACCAGCATGTATATCAGAGTTAAAAGGAGGTGTTCTGAAACTGCTTCTCCTTGTATAAGTAGTAATGCAGCAGAAGTATAATAATTTCTAGTAATTACAGAACATCAGAGAGTGTAGATTTGATGGTATTTGTAACAAATTTACATGTTCTCTGCACCTGACTGCCAAGTGTTTGATACAGACATAAAAAATGTACATGGGATGCACGATTTTCTGTTATATCAGGACACATGAAAATTATGCATTTTTATTTACTGTGATTTAGTAGAAATTAAAAGTTGTTATTAATTACCATTTGCAAAGGTATATTTAAAAATGGTATGTAATTTTGAAATTTTGAGAAGTATTTATGTGCTTCATTTCATTTCACAGGTAGTTAGTAGAATGTGACAAATTGAACTTCTTTACTAATGATGGAGGTTTTGTTGCAGGCAATTCAATGCTGAGCTGCCGCCACAGATGTGGTACATGGTCAAATGCTTCTACCTGCTTCTTTCAGCGTATCAGATAAGAAGTGGATATCCCACTCGCATCCTTGGAAATGTGCTGTGTAAACGCTACAATGTCCTGAACATGATCCTTTTTAAAGGGTATGGAGTCATTTTATCCCTAGGGCACTATATGAATCTGCTTTTTCTTTTGATGCCCTTCTTATTATTTATTTCCCGTAAATTACAGGCAGGTCTTGATGTGCACAGTTTCTTTTTGCACTATCTCGCTTTAACACGACTTGAAAACTTACACCACTTTTTAAATTTACATGATAATTTTTAGTTTAATGTGATTTGGCATAGACAATCCATGTCTGCATTTATCTTGTGTATTAGGTTAGAAGAAAGTGATGTCACTGTCACACCATCAGTCACAAGTATGAATTGGTTATGTTGGTGATGCAGTCCCTTGGCTCATTTATTTTTCTGTTCAACAGCATTGGCTTTTGTTCCCAACATGAGTGAGAAATGTAAATCCACATCCCCTAGTGCAATCCAAATTAAAAATATGTGAAAGACAGTTGGTATTGAAGAGAAATTGAGACATAATAAGCTGACTTGAAAAAGGTGAACAAATTGCTGACATATGCCATAATGTTAGACATGCTCATAGTAGTACATGTACTGTGTGTGATAATGCTGATAGAATGCAAGAAAATGCCAAGTGTTTAGATAACATTAAATGCCAACAATCTGAAGCAGGGAGTGTTGTGTAGCAAGACTACCACAGTATGAACCAGACCAAAAAATCTGGATGTTAGTCTCTTACATTTTTGTTGCATTAGAAATAAATAAATAAATATGTTGTGTAGAAATGTATGTGTGCTGTATAGAAATGTATCTATATGATATATATAATACATATATACTCTAGAAGTCCATGTTTCCACTAGTGGTATAGTCATATGCTATGTAGGATGAGGTTGTCAATCCCCTACCCCCTGGAAATACACTGTTTTAAATGGGAATTTTGTGTTTGATTTGTTCAACTTTTTCAGGAACATAACTGTGGCATAAAATGATACCTGCCTGTATGCTAATAATTCCTTATTGAACTTGTAAAAGGAAAAATTTAGCTGTATTATGGTATCATGCCCTTTATATGAATTCCTGTACAAGTGGTCAAATTTGAGGCATATGTCCTATCGTCAGCTGTAAGTTTATTAACACATTTATTGAATTAAGTGAGCTGTAAACCCTGTTAAAGTTGAGTGATATTATTGTGCACTGTCACCACCATAACCAAATCTCAGTCCACATATAAGTCACAGCTGGTGTGGCTGTGTTTGTTGCATGGAAGTGTTACTTCAAATGCCTGTAACATTTATAAATGAGGAATTTACCAATGTGCATTTTGTGTACAGTTTCTGCAGTGGAAGTAGTAGAGGGCTTGTAATTAATTTTAACTTGGAGTGTCACAGGTTTGTGGAGTGAGGCAAAGAATGTCTTTGCAGGTTTATGGCTGTGCCTTTCTTGTTTGAGCTTCGTGCACTTATGGACTGGATGTGGACTGATACATCAATGACGGTTTGGGACTGGCTGAAGATGGAGGACATTTTTGCAAACATATTTCAGCACAAGTGTGCAAGGCGTATGGAGTCTGAATATCCACAGCCTCGTGGGGAGAGGAAGAAACCATTAGTCAAATACCTTATGGGAGGTGGTGGTCTGTTCATTATCATTGCTGTCATCTGGTTTCCATTGGTTATATTTGCTCTTGGCAGTACTGTTGGCCAACCTAACCTCCCAAATGATGTCACAGTTAAAATGGATATTGGTAACTATCAGCCCATTTATGAAATATCAGCACAGAACAACACTTTCAGCAGTATTGACAAGTAAGTGTGAGTGAAGTATTGTCTGGTAAATGTTGGAGCTGTGCTTCTAGAAGCTGTGGCATATAGCACACTGATGTGAATGTCAGTCATTCAAGTGACTGCATGTATGTGGTAGCTTCAAAATGATCCCCTTGCACATCTATACACTTCTGCCAGCAACCTTAAAGGTGTTGGAAACATTCCTGGAAACCATTTTGTGAAAGCCCTTTCAGCTCTTCTGTCACATTCTTATTTATATCAGTAGCTTCACAAAAGCTCCATCCCTTCAATGCTGATTTTAGTCAAGGGACAAGGTAAATATCAGCTGGAGCCAGGTCAGTAGAGTATGGGAGATGCACCAGTGTTGTCACATTGTTCTGTGCTAAGGAATCCGTGACTAAAACCCAGGGTGTCGTGGAGCATTGTTGTGAAGGAGAAACCAACTGTTGGTTCTCCAATTTTCAGGGCATTTCCTTCAGACCGCATCCCTGAGGCAATGAAGGAAGTCAATATACATTTCTTTATTCACAGTTATTATACTACAGGTATTATACCAGCATATTCCAAAAACTTTTGAAGCTACTGCATATTTAGAATGATATTCGAGATTGCTGTTAAATCATATTTGTCAACAGTGTTACAGTAAATCAGTACAAATAATAACAACATATGCAGAGGAATAACTAGCCATGTTTTTATATTTGCATTTACCAGTACATGTTCAGGGATGTACTAGAATATCCAGAGGCCCTTCCACTAAAGTTAATGCAGAATATTTCCTATGGCAGTGTGCCTTTTTTCAAGTTAAATTTCTTAAACATTGCTGATGTATTAATAAAGAATATTTACCTCCCCCACACAGCAATATCAACATAACCTGCAGCAGGGTCAAGTCATTCATCTGAATGAACCAGCATGATTCCAGTCATTGACTTGGGGATCAGGTGGTCTCCTAATTGCTGCCCTCTCCTACTTATTACAGGGATTTCAGTACCTTTTAGTACATCACTGGAACTCATTACCTCACATCAAGTACTGCACACGTAATGGGGACAGCTGCAGTCGCTGTTATCAAGTATTCCCTCTGATAAAACAGTAACTCTTTGCTGCAGTATGTCGCAGTTTCACTTTAAATTATATGTCCAGTGTTTTTTTCTCATGTGATGATTTATCATTATCATAGTTGTACTGTATGAAACACTAGTTTTTCTTTGATGATGTTGCAGAATGAATGAACAGACATGGAATATGATGAACAATGCATACATGAATAATAAAGCTGCCTTAACTTTCTTATCCAATTATGACCATACAGATATTGCAGTTGTTAGAATGAGTAATAATTCAAGGATTGTGTGGGGCATCTCTCAGCCTGACAGAGACTACCTCATTAAAGATCTTCAGTCCAGTAAGTAGTATTGGAAGCCAAGTGCCTTGCTGGAGAAGTAGGTTACTGCTAGGGCCTATAAAGTCCATGCTGATAGAAACATCACCTGATCAAATTAAAACATTGTGAGCAAGATGACACTAGCTTCCATTATTGTTTTGGAAATTTACATTTAAGAATATGCAACTAACTGGAGGATGAAGTTTGAATCCCTTCTTTGTTATTCAAACAGAAAGTTCTTTATTGTGTTTACAAGAACCCTGTGCATGCTTGTGTCTTGTTAATTTCATCATACTTGATTTGAACTCCCTAACAATATGTTATGAAGCACCTCATGCATTTTTTTAGACCTCCTAATACTTCCCATCTCATAAGTAAAAATGTTCTCCTCAGCTTTATGTTCTTAACAAGCCTCAATCTATCTTATCTTTCTGTTTTTCCAGACAAAACGATTGCGATAAGGTTCAAGTGGATTGTGTCACGGTTGAGCCCTAATCCGAAGACTCCAGGGGAGGCTAGTGACTCCCATGTTTATGAGCTAGAGGCTTATGTAGATGGCAAACCCAACCCCCAGAGACAGCATCTTATTAACATGTTGTTGAATGGGACAAATGACAAGGCATTAGTTCCTAACATCTTTCCCAAATTCTTGAAAGTTTCCAATCGTGGAACAGCCACTCCTATCACACAACTCATGAAGCCAATTGGTAAGTCTTGGATATAATAACTTTCTGTTGAGTCATTTTCTAATGTTCAGAATCTAGAGTTACCAGATACAGGTGCCATACTGAAAGCACACATTAGAGCAACTTATTGTAGGCTAGGAATTATGTGGTTATTAGTATTGTCTCTTATTTCCAACCTGAAGTACAATGGCATGCCCAAGTATACCAATAGAATCATTAAAACAAACTGCCTGTCATTAACATTTTCTTTAATCAGCGTGCTGTGATTGAGTTTCACACTAAGAGGAACCGTATGGCTGCAAACATTGTTAGTCAGCTTTGTCATGTGTAAGGAGATCTCTGCACAGGTTCCTGCAATGTTAAGCAATGGGTGAAATACTAAAGAGTTGACAACACTGACAGCACTGGTCTGCCTGATAATGGTCAACCAAGGATCATCAGCATAAATGAACAAGCTTTAAGTTCATGTTTCATCAAATATGACCAAAGAGTGATGGTTACAGAGCTTGAAATCATACACAGTCCCATGCAGAAAATAATATTGACTTTGAAATATCAGAAAGTGAGTTTATATTCAATTCTTTGTTGGTTAGTGGATAAACACAAAGTCACATATTGATGTGGAATTACAGCTTCTTGAAGCACATGCCCCTGAGTGTGACTTCGTTCTGAATGTCATGACTGGTGATTTCACCATTTCTGCCTTAGAACAAAGTAACAAAGCTTAGAACGGCATTACAGTACATCTCAGAAGAAGCAGAAGGCTGGAACAGTGCCCCCATTTGGTAAAGATAGAGAAACACACGCTATACAAAGGAAGTGCATACTGTGCATACTGGTTGATATGCAAGCCAGAAAGGGTTCTGTGAATGCCACTCCCTGTGTACTAAACCACCAGCCATTTGGAACTTTGAAAGGTCATGTGAGAAGCTGTCACTAAGAAAATGATGTGGCAGTCCAGGAAGCCATGCATGTGTGATTGCAGAATGCTCAAATGGACTACTGCAGCCTAGTAAATCTGATAAAGTACCAACAGAAATGCATGGATCATAGTGAGAATATTGTGGATGTGTGTCACGTACAGCTGTGAGGAATGATACCTATTTTTGCACACACACCTTCATATTAACAATATATAAATGTGCTCTTGATGAAGGTATAATCAGCCTGTCCACCTGTGCCTCAGTACTCTAATGCTTTCATTGTGGATACACTCAGAATTCAGTTGTGCATGTGGAATTGGTTATTATTTAGCACTGTAAAATTCTTATACCTGGAAGTTGTTTTATAGTTAATACTTATATTTTTGTTACTTAAAATGTGTGTTCCATTCACTACTTACAGTTACTTATTTTAAGCTTTTGTACACATTATCATTAATGGATAAAAGTAAAGTAAAGGTGTCCTGCGACAGGCTGAGGTGGCCTAAGGGGTTCCGGGTAGGTTAAGGCCCCGGATTTTCTTGACGTTTCGGCACTACAAGGGTGGTAGGTCATCAGCCAAACCCACCGGCTGCCTTTACCCCAGGAGAAATCCCTGGTACTCACTTTCAGAGGCTGAGTCGACCTCAGGGCACATGGTTCTGTCGGGAGTACCACAGAAAAAATCCCCAGTGACACCACTGGGAATCGATGCCAGGACTGACAGACTAGTAGCGCAGTGCCTTAACCACTACGCTACCCCAGGCCCCTGTCATTAATGGGTACTGGACCCAATCCCATGGGGTAAAGTGGCTAGAGTATGGAAGTTAACCACTCAACTCCATCTAGTCCCGAGGCTAAGAATGAGTGGAGTTATAGCTCTGCTCCCCATGTATGCCTTAAAGGCATAACAAGGAAAAACTTTACCTTTGCTCATTATCATTTTTTGTTTGTTTCTTTATTTAATAATTGGAAAAGTTAATCACAGTTGATTGCATAGTGTGTAAGGCACGTACAGTCTTTGACTTTTAAAGACTAGAACCATGGTTTGTATCTTGCTTGGAGCATTGATGTATGTATTCTTGTTTTGCTATTTTGTATTGCATTATTCTTTGTGGTTGGAGGCCTTGGATTATCATATCTATTGTCAGTGGTTTAAAATATTTATACTTTCAGAAGTTCAGTCTGAAACAGAAGAGGCTCAGGGGCATTATTATAATAAGCGTTTACTATTTGGTGGCGTTGGTTCTTTAAGAGCTGTCAATTTGTGATCATTAGGCACAGCTGCTCACATGATTGCTGGTTATAATACTTGGCCTGCTAAAACAAAAAGGAATGGTGGTGCTGAATTTGCTGCAAATGGTGGCCCAGCAATACACTTGAGCATTTGCAATGACTGCAGGCCTTGCTTAAGGTGTAGTTTCCTGAACTTCTGTATTCCATAATTTTTGTTTGAGTTGTCAGTGTTCGGTATGCTTGTATTGTAAGGTCTCATTCCATTGCCACATATTTTGTACTTCAAGTAATTTTTTCCCTTTTATCAGCTTGTTAAGGTGATAACATGTGCATCAGTTCAGATGTCTGAGAGCATTCTATGTGGGTCCATAGACACTGTCATAGACGGCGATCAGAAAAAGAGGAGAAGGAATTAATATCTGTGAATTAAGTACTTTATTTTCTTTTCCTATAATTTTTTTCTGTGTTATACCCTTTTTCATGTTGATATATCGTATTACAGCTTCTCAGCTTGACATGGCGTATAGAAATCTCAGCCTGGAATATAATAGAGACAACCCGCCCAGCAGCCAGGGTTGGTGGTCCCTCACAGAAACATGCAATGATGAGAATTATGAAAATTTCTTAAAAAAAATAGATGACGATCACTGTAATAAATTAGTTATGTACACGTTCAACGATAAAGCGTTCCCCAAAACTCTGAGCTTCATTTCTGGAGAAGGGTAAGCTGTATCCATTATTTAATAATATTTAATTGAATTTCAAACAATTCTTGCACTGGTTCCTTAAATTTAGTGCATCTATTCAACTTTAAAGAGAGTGTCTTTGTAGCAGAACTTTTGATAAATGTGTTTTATGTCTGTCCAAAAACTGTAGTTCAATCAGTGTTCTGACAACTGGTGTATTTTTGTTTTTTCTTAACTTAGTTCATATTATATGGCTGTGCTCTTGAGTTTTCACTGATCCCTCCTCTCATAATTTTTAAACCTCATACAGGTTTTTGCCTTCAATACTGAGGTTTTCACAGGGGTGACTATGAAGTAGCCATCTTGTGGAATGTGACACCATGCATTCTGGTTGATATTTAATAATATTTCAATGAAAACTACTGCCACAGTCTTTAATGTAGATGATGGAGTTAGAAAGTTCCTCTGGAACACATGTAAATTTCTACCATACTATATGGTACCGCATCTCAAAACACTGCAGTCTTCAAATTATGCATATTAGTTCCATTGAATGTCTTACATTATAAGCAATTGAAAAGGTGCATATAAACAAGCAGACATAAAATTTTGGGTAGTACAGTTTATTTATTATGTGAAATTTTATGCCAGCATTTATTTGGAAAAAAACATTCTTTGGCATATTAGCAATTTTTAGGATTTCTATTGCTACTTTTGAGGCTTTAAATGCATTTCAGAATTGTGTTTTACTGCGCCAGTGTTCTTGCCTGTTTATGTTCACTTGGTGCCCATTGTTGCATTATTCAGATGACATTTTGGGTTATTTATTATGACAGTTGTAATGTGAGACCCACCTGATTATTGTGTAAATTGTTCAGATACAAATATCCTATTTGCAGGCCAAGTGTCACCACATTTTTTACTAATTTACCTGCTACTCTGATATTTGACATAGCCATCCAATTTCTTAATGCTGTCCTCTGTGATTTATGCTGAAGTACTGTAAGTTATACTGAAGTATTGTTAATTTTAAAAACAAATGACCAAAAATTATGGGCATTGTATTAAATGGGTTAAAATTATCCATTTTATATATCATATACTGAAATTACCTGCCAGGCATTGTAGTTAACCTTTTAAAGCCTAACGACATATAGATATGTCGTACCGCAGCGCTAACCTCCACACGCTACATTTCAAATATTTATTCAACAAATATACATACTGAATATTTTTAACATGCTGCATAATCTCCGTTTTTTCCTCCTCAAAGTGCCGTTTATTTCATAATGCTACCTTTTTTGGTTCCTGTATTATTCGCATTTTACCTACAGGTGTGCTAAAATTTAAATGTAAAATTCCGGCTC
>JGI20166J26741_11770696_pt1 | contig 10365 bp, 6 predicted proteins | sample TergutCu122P5_FD_26741 | JGI IMG/M metagenome (IMG submission 26741) | reverse complement strand
TCTCATTCATCATTCATCAGTATTGAACATTACACGGTCAATCAGAATGACAATCCTTGGTCGGACTGTCATTCAGACTGATCGTGTAATGTCCCCCTTAAGATCCATGAAAATTACTCATTTTCCCACCCGTCAGTTACGTTGGTAGCCCTGACTAGATGATCTGTGGCCCTGACTATCAGGTGTTGCTGAATACGCGATTGTGTTTTTAGCGTACGTGTTATTGATCTTTTGTAAATAATGCGCTCGAGTATGATGGTTGTTGTTATATTGAGTTATAGATTCTTCATTAGTGCAAAGTTCCGTATAACGACGGAAGTAACTGCCTCCCATGGTCTTGGTTGATTGTAAATAAGGATCTAATGCACAGGAATGAGTGCTATGTTATGACCCTTAATATTATCTTAATAGGAAGCTCTTATATTAGAAATTGCTTCGAAGGGATAAAATGACCGAACCTAGTTTTATGTTGTTCGTCTGTTTTGCTCGATAAATAAAAATGTGCTGCCAGTTGTGTCTGCCTGAAATCTTAGCGCGTTGTGGCCCCTGTTTTATTATAGTGACATGAAGATATGCCGAAATCATGGTTCAGGACGTATTTAGCGTGGCCCTGAATTTTAACCAGTAAGCGGGAAGTATCGCTGATTCTTTACAAGGTAATGGACAGAAAGAAATCCATGATAAAAATTGTAGTGTTTCGTTGTCTTATTCATTGCATTGAACAAAATGAACTACTGTCGCCGGTCGCAGTGGCCGCGCGGTCTACAGGTATGGCAAGATAGTAAATAATATTGTGTAATAATTATTATTGGCCGTCTAGTTTTATCCAAGGATTGCACAATATATTGTGTCAGTGACAATGATTGACACAGTGATGTGCGATATATTGACTAGTCTGTGGTTCATATTGTGCAATATTAATTCAGTTAGTGTATGTCTGCTGAGCAGTAAATGTGTCTCCAGTGGATTCAGGAGGTTTACCATTTGTGAATTTCAGGTCTTCAAAACCATTTCCAGTGGCCAGATAGCCTTGTGTAATGGACAAATGCTGCCTGAGAGTAACTGCTTCTCACTTGTATTTCCTTTAGCAATGGTAGAGAGCTCATCAAATGATGGACTATCCAACTGCAAAAGATTTTTAGCCATTTGGCTCATTCACTCTTCAGTCTGTCATAAGATCTTTGTGTGTGTATTATGGTCATTTGTACAACTCTTTGGTCTGGTGGCATACTTTCTTTTTCTTTTTTGAACACAGGGCTAAAGCAGTGACCCCACAAGCAGCATTTTTGTCACTGAACATATTACACAGGGTTAAACCAATGGCCATACTAGTGGCATCAGTAGCACCCAACATGTTTACTTTCTGTATCACTCAAGCAAAATTAAATATTACACAATAATATTGAGTCATCTGAAGAGAAACATATCATGCAGAAAAAATTCCAGACCATAATACTGAGCAGTAATATTGACTGTCTAGGGACTACTTAAGGCGCGGGTCTGTGGCTGCTTGCTTGCTGGGATTGCGGGATAGAATTCTGCTGGTGGTATGGATATTGGTCTCTTTATGAGTGTTGTGTGTTGTTAATTAGAGGTCTTAGTGTCTGGCTGATCACTCGTCTATGGGAGTGCTACCAGTCACAGTGTCCAAGTGTGATCATGAAGCCTCAATAATGAGGTGGTCCTGGCCCACCAGAAGCAATTGTGCCATGGAAAAAAATGCACATCTTAATTCACAACTAAGATCAGTTTGTTCCGTGCCTTCATTTCACCATTGACCAATGCAGGCAAGTTGTCCTGAGAGCAATACTTCCTGAGTACCTCTTTTAATAACATTCCTGAGTATGGTAGCATTATCAAATAGCCTGCATCGGCTGGGACACCCCAAGACAGCTACATAATAAAAGACGATAAGCAGTAGCAAACCCATTTAGAAGTTTCAGAGATCTGTTAGACAGAGCCAGTTACTTGAAACCGGCTTTCTGCTGAAATGAGAATCAGAATAAGGAAAATGTTCCTTCAGTGTGTTTTTTTCTCATAGAAAAAGGAACTGGATAATGAACATCCACATATTTTTAGGCAGAGTAGTGTTGAAAGGTCTCCTTTTTGTGAGGACGCTGTGTTGCCTTGAAAGAGTGGATTAAGTTACTCAGGGACAAAGCATCAGATCTACACAAGGCTCTTTTAATGTGTGCCATTATTTTAATGATTGTACTTTCACTGAAAATAATCCCTTTCCATCTGTTGGGTTTACCCAGAAGATTACTTCATGCACGGTATGATGGGAATGAAAGTGGCAACGTAAACTAATTCTGAAGATATCTGTCATGATGATGTACCCGTAGTCATGGAAAAGTGTCCTGAACTTAGTGTAGGGAAAATACAGTATATTTAGCCATCAGACTTTCAGTGGAAATATATGACAGTTCCCGCCTGTACCTATGAATTGTTTATATAGCTCTTCCATTGATACAGTCTCTTATGTTATTGCCATTGAGGAATAGTACACAGTTTCAGTGAATTTGCTGGCCATGGTCTTTACCAGTTCTTGAAAACAGTTTCGTAAGTAGCTGTGCTGTTACATAAAGATAACAATTTCAAGATTAATGATGCAGTACTGACTGATGTATAGGCAGTTTGTGTGCTGTAGGTCAGCGTGGATGTCTTCAAGTTTTTTTAATAGATTAGAAATTGGACTAGTGATTAATACCATTATTTTTCTTTGCAGTTCATCATGTGTATATTCAAGACAGCTACTAGAATAGAGAGTGGAGTCACAATTAATGTCAATGTCACTGTTTTGCAGCTCACCATGGATGCTGTGAAGTCAGAACCTAATTCAGACAGTGAGATGTATTCTGACAGTAAAGATGAACTGGTTGATGTGAAGGAGAAGGAAGTTCCTCCAATGGTGTTTCTACAAGTTAAGGCTAAAAATGAGGTGAGTTTTGCATCCTGTTATTTCTTAAGTATTTAGTTCAGACATGCATGTTTACACACAAATGAAGTGTAAGGACACAGCAAATGTTTCTTTTCTACATCTTAATACTTCAGTCTCTGTATATTACATTCACTGTATCTGGAATTATGTTCCACTTCATCCTGCAGATGATACCTTGTAGATCTTCCTTATTGGGGCCCTCATGTATAGCAAATCTGTATCAGCATTGTGTACAAACCTGTTGACTTTGAATCAAATCACATGAAATTGTGTTTAATGAAATCTTTGGTGAAGCTGATGTGTTTGCAAACATGTTGCCTTTAGTTATGATTTTATTTTCTTTCCACTGACACGTAAAACTCTGCTTAAAAGGTGAAAGATGTTCTGGTAGAAAACTATGCAGAGAAAGTTCAACAGTTTTTGCTTGTGATTTTATGACTGCATAGATTGGAATTTCTCTGGTTGTAAGGGAAAGCCATTAAACTTTATGAAATACAACTATCTTTTGCTTTATTAATTTAAATAATGGCAACTAGTTTCGGCCTATGCAGGCCATCATCAGGCCAAAATATTTATAAAAACTTAAATGCTGGTGTATACAATATATTATTCATGAGTGTCACGGGATTCCATTTACACACACAGTTGTATAGCCTACAATGTATTATTTGTCAATGTCATGGGATCCCATTTACAAATACGATTTTAAATGGGATCCCATAACATTGATGAATAATACATTGTATACACCAGCATTGAAGTTTTTATAAATGTTTTGGCCTGATGATAGCCTGCATAGGCCGAAACTAGTCGCCATTATTTAAATTAATAAAGCAAAAGATAGTTGTGTTTGATAAAGTATATATTTTATTTCATTTTAATATTATACTTAAACACAACGGGATGTCCTCTACTAAGATTAAAATTATACTATAATGTTCTAAGAAAAATTAGAGAACTTCAGGAATTTTCACTAATTCAGAATAATTGTATACTATTTGATACAACTTGTAGTGCTAGTATGCTGATTGGAATCAAACTTCTTGGTCAACAACTTGATTGCACTACTGTAAATAATGAAGAATGTATCTAATATGATTAAAAACAATGTCACCCATTTACACAAGAGGTGGAAACATATACGGTATGTTGATGTAAAAAAAGCTTTAGTTTAATTTCTAGGACCTGTATAAAACAACTTGTCTACCATATGTGGTGGGGGGGAGCCATACCATGTGTATCATTTTCAAAAATGGAACACACATAATATAAGCATTTTGCATAAACATTGATTGTCACTTTCACAATTAACACCTGGAGTAGAGAGAAGAACTAGTATAGGAAGCAAGCATCTTTATTTTGCAATGTAAAATGCTTGTAAAAGGTGCTTGTGTATATCCACATTTAAGATGAGGCACATCCATTGTGATTAATATGATTATTATGGTTTTTCAGCCCTGTTGTGATACAACAGTACTACAATCCATTTCATGTGATGAGACTTACCTCACATTGTCTGACAGTGAAAATCTGCAGACAGATATAAAAGAGGAGGAAGATCCTTTGTTAATAACATGCCCACTTACAAAGACAGAGAATAAGGTGAGTCTGTTTTAAAGGTACATTCAGCTACTGATGTTCTGCTTTGGGTCTTTTTATTCAGAAAGTTTAATGATTTTGTTTTGTGACCATTGAGATACCTCCCCATTGGTCAAGATAAATTTACTGAAAAATGCTGCTGCCCTCATCCACCAGGGCAGCAAGTATAGCAGTATATCACTTTATAAAACTGCTTTTACTTGATTGAAGGTTCCCTACAGTGCATATGTGACCTGTTGGTGTCTTACATTTCCTGTTCACCACTGTTCTTTGCCCATCGTCTGTGATTCTTCCATTCCTTCCTATCTTTACAGCACACGTTCTCTTCAGCCACTTAACTCATTATCTTTCTTTCCTCTGCCTTTTTGGCTGTATTCACTCGAGTGAGCCAACACCACCTGTGCAAATTTTAGAGGGTTTTGTGCTGTGTTAATTTTTTGATTTTATGTCGTATGAAACGGAGTTGTATTAATCCTGTTTCTCTAATTACGTGATTTGGCATTGTGTCCTTAGTTATATTCATCCCATTCATCTCCAATAAACCATTGTGATTAGGTTTTCTTTTAATTTTTTATTGATTGCATATTTTAAATAATTTTGTGTCTCCTAAATACCTAAATCATTCCTTCTCACCTTTTATTGGCATTCATTGCTACAGCTATAGCAGTCTTCTACTTTTAATGCACCCTCAGAATCCATTCATTACCAATATATTCCATTACAGTCTGTGCTTCAGTTTGTATTTTCCTTTGGTTGGGGGGGAGGGAGGGGGTTGGTGGTGTGAGCAGGTAATACACCTACAGTATACATGAGTTTATACAGGTTTGAAATATGTTATTAATATTGAAGATCTGTAATCACATTTACTCCATCACGTTGCTTTCCTGCATTCGTGCTACGGACGTGTGTAAATACCAACCTAGTCATATACAGTATATGTAGTTCTCAGATTTGTCATCATCATCATCATCATCACATCTGGGCTTAAAAACAAACAGTGAATCAGAGAATCAAAGTAGTCCAGTGGATAGCATTTCTGCTTTATATTCTGGAGATCCCAGATTCATATCTTGATCATGAGACTAGCTATCCAGAGTTGAATTTGGTTTTACTTTTCCACACTGCCTCCAGACAAACATCATAATAGTGTCTAACATTATGCCATTACTGCAAATTTCCACATCTTTTGCAGGTCATTATTAACTGAACATCCTATCATTCGAGAATGTGTTATGTGAGCTGCTGACAGTATTATTAACCTGTAAAACTTTTCTATACCATGGTTGGTAGTGCTATTTATACATACTTATTCATTTTAATTATTGCTTCTTTATCATGTTTAAAACACACACATGACATTTCAGAATGACAAGTACATATGTTATTTTAGACCATTGCTGTAAACCCATAGCTTGTGGGCAAGTGTCACCCATGCAGCAGTGTTATTTTGCCTGCAGGGACATTTGAAATGAGAGAACATCCTTTAACCCTTTACCCAGAAAAGCAGAGATAGAATGCTGCAGCAGTTTTGAAAACTTATGAACTTACATTGCTTTACTAATTCATTTTGTAAAAATGTGGTAAGAACAGAGCACCCTATCCAAAGTTGTGAATTGCACTTTCATTACAAAATTTTCCTGTTCTCAATAGTATTTTTATTTCAAATGATGTATAGAAAAAGTGTATACTTATTTCCTCTGTTTTCTCTGAATTCAATCTCATGTTCCCCTCATGCAGACCACATTTTGCTGAAGTTGCCCACACTACATCATAGGTTGAGCAGGCTTGTTTGAGAATGTACTTTTACAGTAGAAACAGTTACATTGCAGTGTAGCTGGCGAGCTGTTCAGCGTGGTACAACACATGCTCACTAATTAATTACAATGATTACACTGCCCTAAACTCAGTTTCCTTTTCTACCCATACTACTGCAGTTACATTTATTTAGGTCCTGGGGTAATTCCATGGCTTCATGATCTAAAGTGTGCCAAAGCGAAAGCCATCCAGTTCGTAGAGCCAGACTGCTCATTGCAAGTGTCTGTTTAAATGTGGTGTACTTTGCGCACTGCATATTTTCGTAATAGTACCTCATGCAATTCCATTCTTACCTCACCTCAGGTTATATTAAAACTAATGCTACAGCTTCCACAGACAGTTTTTGTTGCTCGTTTATCCATCTGTTCATGTTTTCCAACAGATAGTGACTGTAACTGAAGAAAGAGATGATGCGTGCACTGGCAGTGAACTGGGGACACAGAATGAATACTGTACAAGAGTGGAACATGGAGACACTACTGACACTTTATTTATTGAGCCACAGGTTTTGCAGATGCAAAAATGGGTTCATTCCGTAGGAAATCAGTATACTTGTAATGTGTGTAAAGAAGTGTTTAGTCAACAGAATTCTCTCAGCAATCATTTGAGTGTACATCAGCAGCCATACAGATGCCATGCATGTAAGAAATCTTGTTATCAGAAAAGTGAGCACAGAATAGACATGCATCAGCATACTGGAGAACATCCATACAGATGTGATGTATGTAAAAAATTCTTTAATAGGCAGAGTAATCTCAAAGTACATCTGCGATTACATAGCGGAGAACGCCCATATTCCTGTGATTTGTGTAAAAAATCATTCAGTAGAAAGTTTGAAGTCGTGGTTCATATGCGTGTACATAGTCGAGAACGTCCATATGTTTGTGGTGTGTGTAAGAAATCCTTTAGTCATCAGCATAATCTGATTATACATGCACGTGTACATACTGGAGAACGTCCTTACCTTTGCACTTTTTGTAAGAAAACTTTCACTAATGGGGGTAGTCTCAGTAAACATTTGCGAGTACATAGTGGGGAACGCCCATACCCTTGTGAAATTTGTAAGAAATCCTTTAACACTCGTAGTAATCTAAATGTACATTTGCGTGTGCATACTGGAGAACGCCCATACACTTGCAATTCTTGTAAGAAAACCTTTAATAGTAAGAGCGGTCTCAATAAACATTTGCACATACATAGTGGAGAACGGCCATACCCTTGTAATATTTGTAAGAAAGCCTTTAATAATTCAAGTGATCTGAATAAACATTTGCGCATACACAGTGGAGAACGACCATACCCTTGTGATATTTGTACAAAGTCATTTCGCAGTAGGAGTAATCTAAATGTACACTTGCGTGTGCATACTGGAGAACGCCTGTAACCTTGCAACATTTGTAAGGATTGCTTTGCATATGAGTGACCTTAAGACACATATGTGTGTACATAATTATGAACATTCATTTAGTTGAGGGGTTTGTAATAAGTGCTTTAGTTAACACTTTTATAAGTAAGTAATGTCTTGTAGTTAGTGGAATCTGTTCTTAGGAATGTCACGTGAATTAATTGGAAATCTACATCATTATCATACCACCACTCATCACACTACTCTGATGGTGTGGTTATGTTGTGGATTAAGGTCACCAGATAGTATAAAAGGGAACAGTTTCCAAGTAATGTGAAAATGTTTAGTTACAAGAATGAGCTGAGGAAATGTGTGGAGTATATGTTGTCCACATTCAGATGAGGCAAGGTATCAGTCAGATAGTGGGTCACATGCTGAATATAAAATAGTTTTCTATTCTTTATTTTTGATGTAGGTAGTTGCCTCTGTGCATAATGGCCTACTGCTGTGCATTTTTCTGTATTTCAGTGAATTTTGTATTTTGTTTTCTCTTCCATCCAGCCATGTAAGACAGAAATGTCACTGCAATCTTCAGAGTATAGAAGTCACTTTATAGCATGAGTCTGATGACTTGTACGTTATTCTCAGAACACCTTTTTGGTGAGTTCTTCTCCACATGAAGTGTTCAGAGTATGTCTCACAAGCAGAAGAAGACTTCTGTCATCAACTGTCGTGTTTTCTGAGTTTGCTATCATATTGATAAATCTTGTCAGTTTATTACAGCTTTAATAATGCAGTTTTTGAATATATATATATGTGTGTGTGTGTGTGTGTGTGTGTGTGTGCGCGCGCGCGTGCGTGCATGCGTGTCTCCGGGGGGCGGTGTTGCAATTCCTTGGTTGTTTATAGAATGAACCATTGCAATTGGTTTTGCAGGTTACAGGAGAATATATACAGTCAACCTCAAATATAGCACTTCCCTCACATAATGTCTGTGAAATTTCCTATTTTACAGTGTTTTAAATTTACTGCCACCCTTGATATACCACCACACATTGTAGCAAACAAACACTGGTGCCTTATCAGGGTTTGAGTGGCATTCCTTTCCGTATTCCAACAAACGGAACTTGGGTGCAGAAATACAGTGCCTCAGTGGTTATCAGTGCTGCTACCAGAAACTTTTATAATGAGGTTGTTGTGACTTTCTTCAGGTACCTGCCTTCCCACAGGTACATGTCAGAATAGGCCCTCAAATTAGGCCATGATCACTTCCTTCCTAATTTACTAACCATCCTATCATTTGATGCTGTACAGTTTTAGATCTGACAGTGTCATTAATTCTGCCTGTCCATATTGTTCTGCATCTCATTATTGCATAGGTCTCAGTAAGATATGTTTCAGGCAGCCCACAATTCTTTCTCATAACTATCCAGACACTTGGGCTAGTAACATATGTGAATATAATGGCAACAGTAGCTGCTGTTTATTTACTGTAAGAATTGGAGATTTTTTAAGTCTGTTTGTAATATTCTTGATCCTGAATGCTCCATTCAAGTAGCCATGTTGTTGCTTCATGCTCAGAAGGTCCCATGTTCAAATCTGTATCTGCAGACAGGCTAACTGGACTGAGGCTTTTGTGGTTTTTTTTTTCAGGCTCTTCAAGCAGATGATGAGATAGGAATTTAAATTAGACCATAACTGCTTCCATTCACGCCATATCCAATATGTTATTCACTATCACCCAACCTTTCAACACTGTATCATAGGAACCATTGAAAGCATTGTTAATAAAAGCAAAAATAAACAATTTTCTGTGTCTCAGACAGGAAGTTGCTGGTTATGTAAGATCCTTAATTGCTAACTCAATAAAATTATCATTTTAATGACAGGATAACTGGGTTTGAAATACTGGCTGTATTTGGTTTTTTCCTTCAGAATGAACGTATCATTGGAAAAGTTCTAAGTAGTCTTGATGAACAAGTTACAACATATGTCATTGTCAGGCTAGATTCTGTACGTTATGAAGGTAAAGTTTTTTCTCGCTGGAATTTGAAGTCATATCATATACTTTATATTTGTGTTTACTTTTATTTTCCAGTACCATCAAGAGCATGAATGATTTTTCATGTACAGCACAATTGATCATATTGCTTCGCTGCTGAAATTAACAGGAAACAAACCACTTCTTCTTCTTCTTTTATTGGCGTTACAACCCACTGTGGGTTTTAGCCTTCTCAGTGATTCTCCTCCATTACGTCCTTTCCTTACTCAGCTTTCTCCACCCTCTTATTCCTAATGCGTGGATGTCTTCTTCAGTATCCTCAACCCATCTTTTCCTTGGTCTTCCTCTAGTTCTCCTGCCTGTTGGTTTCCATTCTGATATTCTTTTAGGTATTCTCTTTTCATCCATCCGCATCACATGTCCTAACCAGGCTATCCTCCTGCTTTGTATGAATCTTACTATGTCTGCATTTCCTATGAGCTCGTTCAATTCGTGGTTCATTCTTATTCTCCAGGATCCATCCTTGTCTTGTACTGGACCAAAAATTTTCCTTAATATTTTGTGTTCAAATATTCTAAGATGTTGCTCGTCTCTGGTTGTTAATGTCCAAGCTTCACATCCGTATGTCACTACAGGTCTTATTAAGCTTTTATATATTTTTAA
>JGI20166J26741_11770474_pt1 | contig 10365 bp, 8 predicted proteins | sample TergutCu122P5_FD_26741 | JGI IMG/M metagenome (IMG submission 26741) | reverse complement strand
CAACTTTGGATATAGGTGTTTTGGGTTATATCGGTATAGTTGAACATAAGGAACACTCTCCCGAAGTTTTGTCCATTCCTCCTGGGACACCCTGTATATTATATATGGTGATCTTTACCTTTGTCTGTACCATCTTCTTATAAGCACTATGTTAAAAAAGACGCGAAATAAAGTGGTGACAATTACTCTTTTATCGCTTTTAAGTCTGGTATTTTATATGCCAATGTATGTGGTCCTTTGTAGAGATAATACCACGGTTACAATTATATAAAATTTCATTTTATATCTGCTTAAGCTGGCGAATCTGCTGAGATTTTGAAACAAGAGCGTAGCGTTGCATTAAGACTAAAAAATTGTGTTAGGAAAGTGTGTTAGTTTTACATATGTGTGGGTATGTAACTGACTGACCTGCGTGAAAGGAGTTCTTTAAAACTTGTGCTAAAACAATCAGTTTAATCAAACGATTTCTTTACGAAACATTCATTGTAGGTCACCCAAAATTTTGAGGTGATGGTAGAAGTGGCCTCGTAAAGTACACGTCACAATGCACGAGAGGAGACTGTGATAATAGGATATACTCTTATAATTTTAAGCCACTTCGTTTTCCTTGAGTGAGCCAGCATTGCTAATTCTTTGCAGAACGAACGCTGTGAAACTGAAAGTCTTATTCCTACTGACGTTGGATTCATCGCAGAAAACGAAGAAGGCTGGAGTCAGTAGGTCTACTCATTTCTGAGGATTTTAATACTGCTTATTTCTAACAGCCTCTGATTGCTTCATTTTATGACAGAATTTAAATTATGAAACTACTGGAAGAGCCGTGACGTGGAATCAATATTATGTAGCTTTTCCATTACATCCTTCATAATAGAGTTTTATTTTAAGCTTGTTTTCCTAACAAGAATCAGCCATATAACAGGACGTAGATCGATGGCTATGTCATCCGTTTAGTTAGAAAGCAAACTGTACGATTTTTGTAAATATCTGTATGAATGTCAATGAGGCCTTCCATCCGTTGTGTCTCCCTCAACCTTCCAGCACCACTAAAGAAAATGAAGTTTGAAGTAGGAATAACAACATCACCGTCATTTACTCTAAGATGCTAGAAACTGGTATTGTACTGAATTACTTAAACATGAAATCCCAGAGAAATATTTACCTAAATTTCTAGACGAAACCAAACTGTCTAAATGCCTGTACGTTTAGCAATTTGACTTGCAGTAAAATTTAAATTTCTCTGGACGTTTATTTTTAGTGCATTTGATAATGCGCATGACGTTTCGCCGTTCTTTGTTTCTAAGCAGTTTTACAGTGTCATCATTAATCATTTCATAACGGCACACACTTCCTAACTCCACGGTAACACAGAACACTAAAACGACTTCCGCAGCTTTTTTTTTTTTGCATTGTAGACATGGTATGAGAATTTTTACAATAAGCAGTGATATATTTAGCGTTTAGTGTAGTGACAATCTAAAGAAATTAGCATAATGTTCCTATTACTTTTGATATTACATAAACATTTAAAATTTTCATACAAAAGGATGAAAAGTTTATTACTTTCAATATTGTATCTACCTACTTTTCATTCATTGGCGTCCTTCTCAGAAAACGGGCCGCCTCATAACGCATAAATTTGCTTCACTTTTGGATTCTCCCGAAAGTTCACTGCAGAAGAATGGATTTCTGCTACGGACCCGCTGGAGAAACAGCCCGAAAATCACTACTTATTAAGGGTGGGACCTTTGGAAGCAAAAAAATTTTCGTTTCTTAAGCCATAGGTGACATAATATTTTCAAACCATGAATATTCGTATTGCTGTTTTGTGGGACCTGCAGGCGAGTCCCAACGTTTCGGAGAAATTTATTACCTCGAGACTAAATGGTATTATGATACAGGAACTAAATTATGAAGCCATAGGTTCTTGTTAATGAGTGAGAGGTTTTGTTAGCCGGTTCGGAGAAAAATGAGAGTGGATGGGACGAGGAATATTTCACGATAGAATGTGCAGGCCAATAGGTTGCATTTATGGGCGTCGATATTATCAATAACATGGAATTTTGAAGTTTTCTTAGTGGTCTTAAACACGATCTTGACAGTTTTGTTGTAAGCACTAGTGTCTGGGAGAATCTGCCGGCTGCATTTTCAGAACAGCACTGTCATAATCCAGAAGGCTGTTGTGTTAGAAATAATGCTTGTACGACAGATTATGCTTTAGCGTATAGTAATTTAGTAGGTGATTTTCTTATTGTACGTGGATAAATAATACAAAATCCGTTTAATATCACTGCAGTCCAGGAAATAATACTCACGAATTTGCGAATGTCAGTAAGGAGTCCTATTAAGATATTATTATTTATTTATTAATTAAAATAGACGAAACATAGGGAGCTTCATTTTTCTGGAGAAAAATTTTGTTTAAAGACAGAAGGCAGAAAGAAATATATTTTTCTTTGCGACAATACGTCACGAATATGGGTGAAGTAGTAGTGTCAGTCAGCACAGTTATTTTTGCACTGCTGTACTCTTATTGATTTTTCTTTTTAGACCACTCTCCTTTCGTAAAAAGACCACAGTAGGTTCATGATATCACCATGCTGTGTGTGTCCTTCTTTCAACTTTCAATCCATATGATAGATTACCACAAAACTTGGTATGGTCGTTGTCATAGGGAACCACCCCATATTGACTCAGTAATAACAACATGGCGTTGCGCGAATATTTGAGACGGAAGTACGACAGGATTCGCGTAACGTGTGACCTTATCGTGAGGTAATGTAAAATTCACAACCCGTGTGATGACAGTATTTTTATATAGAGTGAAGTAACAGCCTGGCTGCCATTCGACAGTTTTCTTAAGCTTTTGGGTGTGTGGCGATACGTATTGAATCACGGGAACTAAGCTTGTAAAATTTGTTTATGTCTACACGGCATGTGCGAATTACTGTTTTTAATATTCACGTGGTGCATAACGCCGTGTTAATTAATGCGATTCAACAAATATAAACAGCTGTATAATTGTTTTTTTTATGTCTGTTGAACTGAATTAATATTTGTCAACAGCTCCAAATATAGAGACGTTTGAACTAACTTAAACGTTAGTGTCCGGTTTTTTTCAGTGTCAACAAAGAGGCAATCGATATTTCAGTTTAACACACCTTTATGTTTATAATGACTTAGTTACTTGTTTCAGTCCTAATTTGGACCATCATCAGGCTGTTGTACAGAACTCTTAAAAGTAATGTTAAAAGCGTACACAGAAATACACCCTGAGTTCGTGTGTTCTCAGAATAACAATTCAAATAAGATAATTGTAAAGAATGATGTGTAATAGTTATAGCTCATAAGAGAATTGTATATTTTTGTTTAAGATTTCACTTTTAATTTTAAATGTTTCACGCAGTAGCCTAATGATGGTTTAAATTAGGACTGAAGTAGGTAGTTAAGCCACAATAAATATACATTCTTGTAAGGTTAAAAATTCGGATTCTTATATGTTGAGGTTTGGAATGTTTGTGACAGATATGAAGTACAGAAAATCTGTTTGTAAGTAGTAGTTATTCATAATAATCAAACAAAGTAACGACTGTAAGGCAACAGTTCATCAGTATATCCACTGGACTAGAAATCTATACGACAGGACGTTAGGGTTTGTAATTTGTGATAGAAATTCCTTGTTGGTGTTTTCCTGGAAGTTGGTACAAAATCCGGAGGCGATCGAAGCGTTGTTCTTGGTGGCTTGTAGTACCAAATTTGGGTCAGAGTGTGCTGTGACCTTAAACACAGCACTGCAGTACACAACACATCGATCCGCTCCTCCTACGAGGGATCTATAGCGCCGGCTGGGGTCCCATTCAGTCACCCGACGATATGCGTTTTTTCAGTAGGTTCCCGTGTTTTATTGAATAGTACTATGTCCGCCTCGTTCATACGATTGGCTGCACGAGATTTGCAGTTCGTACTATGGATGGGTTAACGATAGACAAACACATAAGTACTAGAACCACCGGTTATATCTTGTTTTGGGCCGCTCTGTTGTTGCCCTTAATTCATGTTAACCCTACCGACATTTCCCCACTTTATCTCTATTCCGATTTTAAGCCATACTTGGTTGCCACTAAAGCCATTTTTGTTCTCCGCGCACGGACGTGAAATTGGCGTGGAGAAGGCAGTTCACAGAGCACAACGCTCGTGATCAGACGATTCCCGTCATTTTCACGTCCGCGCACGGACGTCGACTAAGTTTCTTATTTTACGACTGTCATTACTGACGATTTGCTTCTGCAACCAAGTTATTATTAAGGAGCAGTAATAACTTGGTAAAATGACAAGCTATGTCGTTAATGTTGGTGGATCTATTTTTGGCCACGTTGTTTGTGTTATTTATAGGGACAATTGCGCGCCTTCCGCCGTGATTTTCAGTCTTTCGCGTTGTTCTTTCATCTATGTGGTGGCTAAAGTACAGGCTTTTTACTGAGTGAAAAGACTTAGAGCCTAATTTTCTTATACCCAGAAATATATCCAATAAAATTGCAGTTTCTTCTATAATTCTTATACAATACAAAATTCAGCAGGCCGTCTTATTTTCTTAAACACAGTTTACGAAAATTAACCTGATGTTTTGCTACAGGGGATAAAGCACTTAAGATATTTATTTTCTCCTGTATCTAAGCACTGGAAGATAAGATTTTACGCTTCAGAGGAAGTTAAATTTCCGTAAATTTTTAATTTCTTCGGTTGTCAAGTCATTATCCTGAATCTGTTTGGACAGGATATAAATATCAAATGTGGCTCCAGAGGTCATGAAGAGACAATAATACCGGTGTTCCTACCAATGAAACGAATTTCTGACATCCCTTTTATTAAAAAATCAGTTTGATGCAGCCAATGCTCTATTTAAACAACTGACTATAGACATCTGTTGCTACGAGAAGGGAAAATAGCCACGGAGACGGAAGGTTTTGGCTGTAATTAGTGGTTAGCGAACAGATTCTGTTTTCGGAAATATTTTCCTCCGCGATGTTATCGCTCTGTATCAATTTGATAGTTCCTGGGTAAATCTGGAAGGTTAAAACCATCTGCACATAAGGCGAAGGTAAACGTTTGCGACGACATGTTCAGAGCGTCACTCTATCACAGCTTCAGTAAAGCTTCCCAGTTTTAGAATGTTGCATTTTTAGTAGAGTTTTAATTCTTACGTTTCTTACATGTTTGGTATAATCTGTTACACATCAATTTTTGACATATTTTGGCCATCCAATAAGCTTCACACTACACAGTGCTCCATGTAAACAGGTAGAGTAAAAAGAATACCATTTGTAAGAAGACTGAAAGCTTATGAAATCTGACCTTCTTTTAAACTGTTCAAAAAATGGCATTAATATTACATTAAAAAGAAACTTATTAAAATATAAAAAAGCAAATATTTCACTATAAACATAATTTTTTCATAAGTCATTGAAATATATTTTAAAATAAATACTAATTTTTAATATAATAGTCTTTCACATATACATATATTAAGAATATTTAAATAAATTTTACGAAATGGACGGCGCTGGGCTGGAATTTTCAGTCATAATGGTATTTGAAATTAGCCGTTCTGTCAGTGTATTTATTTAGAGAGGGGTTCATGTAAGGTATTGCGGAAATAATTTTGCGACATTTTCTTCCCATGCTAGTGGGTAGGCCATCAGCAAGCTAGAATCGGCGCAAATTATCTTCACCACTAACAACATAGAGAGAGTTCCACGTAACACACTGACTGTCATTCATCTTGTCAAGAAACTTCTCCTCTTGTACAAAAATGCCCTTCCCTTGATCCTTACCTGAGCCAGTTTAATCAAACTCGGTATCCTTCAACCAATTTAATATCATAATAACCTGAAACTAGGTCTGCAAATTGCTACTATTTCTTCAAGGTTTTCTGACAAAAATGCTAGTTTTAGACAGAACATGATTTAAATTTACAACTAATTCTTTCAAAAGTTTAGAAACGAATTAATGTTTTGTAGAAGAATGTGAATCCCTTTTACTTCATTTCTTTGTTTGTGTATTCAGGAAATGTCATTAATCACACATAGCGTGCGTCTACCGTCGTGTAGGGTGAAGGTGCAGGGCTAATGGAAGGTGTGTGTATATAACACATTCGTTTGTAGATCAGTGCTGGTCACGCCTCCATTTCAGTTACATCCTCTGTGTACCTTGTGGACTATACTGTGTACATTTTATCATATTCTTAATACGTCCTTCACTCGCGTAACTTGAAAATTAATAATGTTAGTGTATAAATGTAAACACGCATGTTGCTTGCTTACACATTGTATCTCGGACACACCTTTAATTTTGCTGTTACATACCTGAGTTCGACTCTGAGTCATTTCATTTTCCATTCTTTCTCACATGATAAGTCATCGGTGCTCTGACAGCAGTGAGAACCACGGAGCAGGTTGATGTGGCGGTAACTCTACAGAACTGTATTCACGATGCGCTGGGTTCGAATCACATTCCCGAAACAGATAGTCCTGACTGCGGTTCTTCTTTGGTTTTCTATGTACATCAAGGCACTTGCAGGCTAGTAGCTCGGTGATGGCATGGACTTTTGATTCGAAATCCTCTTTAATTCATCATTCGACGTTATAAGTCTTGGTACTGATACCGTCCTAATTAAACCAGACCAACATGTTGCGTGCATCTGTGATTAAGTGAGCTTTTATATAGGTGTGATTTGAATAAACAACCCTTGATGCGAGTACTAGCAGAACCACAAATTCTAAGCTCTTCAGATATTGTTAATTTTGTTGCGAATATCACAACGTAGGCATATATAATAAATAAACATTTCCTTAATTATGGCATAGGGGCATGACTGACATTTATTTATGTAATTGGAGAATAAAGTTGGAATAAAATAGAGAAGTAGGACACGTTTAAAATGGGAATGAAGAACCTTCAGAAAAGTCCACGAACTCTACGGCAGTACCTGCCCACTGCCATTACCAATAAAAACACTTTGGTCACCACTACGAATTTTATTTGACTTTTAACATGAGTCTTTTTATTGTGTCCACAGAGTGTGTTTACGGATTTAGATTGCGTGTGAATAAATAAGGCGTAGGTCTGCGGCTGCTCGCCTGCTGAGATTGTGGGTTTTAATCCCGCTGGGGACATGGATATTTGTCTGTTGTGATTGTTGAGTGTTTTCAGGTAAAGATCACTGTGACGGGCTGATCACTCGTCCAGAGGAGTTCTACCGACTGTGATGTGTCTAAGTGTGATCGTAAATCCTCGATGTGGAGGAGGCCCTGGCTCAATAGGGACTGTTGTGATATGAAAAAAAATGAATAATCTTTTTTCCATTAACACAACTGTTTGGTCCTTGTATTGGAGATACGTAATTTGTTCTCTGCTAGGTATTAACTGAGATTACAGAGGAGTTAATGTCATGATGCTGTTAGGAGTTCTCTGTTGGCTTTATGATAGGAAGCACGAAGACAAAAATCGGAAACCGAAAATTCACATTTGTGTAGGCTTATCAATATAAATGATACAGTAGCTTAGGATTTGTGGTCACGACGGAACTTCATTGTTTACAGTTTCCATGAAAGCTTCTGAGAACCGAAGGCGATATGTGATGAACTGGTAGGAAGAAAATAATAAAGAATCGCTAAATTGTTGCTGAAATTGCTTTGCAGGCTTTTCGTGCACAGGCATGGCGGTTAGCTTGGATCAGTTTCATAGTGAGCTTTCTCTTTACTTTCTTTATAAAAAGGGGTTTTGCTTAAAAACACATAACGAGGAGTTTAAAATCCCTCAAACGACGTCAGAATATTTATTAATTTTTTGTTTTCAGAAATTAATTTTTTCACCCAAAAATTTCAGATTATTTAAGTTCGTATCTCTTTTAATTCTTTTTTACATAAACTCTCGGTATCATCGTAATGCCTCTATATTCTTTTGTCGTCACATTTATTGCAATAAATATTGAACTAGAAAAGCAAAGGAATGTACTTCAATTTTACTGTATGAAGAAGGGAAGAATAACTCATAAGCTAGTATGACTTGCAAAGAGAAAGTAACGTGCTACATTTTTCTCTGCTACACGAGCGATTTATCTGTGTTTTATTAATCGTTTGGCCATTCGAGTGTTTGTATTTACAATATGACGTCAGTCGGTCGAATTCATTGCGTCATCAATCATGGGCCTGTTATGTTTTTTCTCTAAATTTCACTGTTAATTATTGAGTAGTTTATCCCGCACAGTTATTTAAAGTACTACACTCTGTAATTAATTAAACGTAAATTAAAGTCATTAGTTGGAAGAGTTTGTAACAGAATGACTGTTTTATGGAAATCCTGCACGTGTAATGGTTGCTTGTAATTATTCTGTTGTTGTGTTAATCCCGATCGCCATGACGTATGTCATTGCCTGTCCGCCGAGTGTGAACATATTTTATACAGGTAAGTCGCTCCTGCCACTGTATCGGTGACGTTAAAAATTCTTCTTTATGGTCGGTACATTTGTGAAAGCGAAGTAAATAGACAAATATTCAAAATAAAAATTTAGAATGTGTATCTGACGTGTTTATATTTATCCCAACTCACTTGTTCATGAATATATGATTTATAAGTTGTGATACATAAGCAGAGGCCGTTGAAATATTTCGAGTTGGAGCAGTGCGTATAGTGAGTTAGCGTAAAAAAACATCAAGCGAATGTTGCCTCTTGTGTGAAGCTGTATAACTGTGGGTACAAGTAAATCCTGACAAGAGGTAATGTAGACTTGCATGGCCTTGAACGTGATTTAAAAAATCGTATATATAAAGGCAAACTGACATTTTTTCAAGTGAGACATCCCAGTTGTGTTGAAATGCTAAAAGTATAATATAAATATATATAATATTGTCGTACAAAACTTTATATTTTATTAGACTATATCAGGTTATAATTCAGCTACATGTTTCGGCCAAACTGCAGGGCTATCTTCAGGCTGATCTTTGAGTAGGTTGGATGTACAATTGAAAATGCTTTCAATCCACGAGATCTTGTAGATTGAAATCATTATCAGTTGTATACCTCACCTACTCAAAGATCAGCCTGAAGATAGCCCTGCAGTTTGGCCGAAATGTGTCACTGAATTATAACCTGATATAGTCTAATAAAATATAAAGTTACGTAGGCTATAGTATATATATATATATATATATATATATATATATATTATAATTTTGGCAAAATGACCGACTGAATTGTGGGGAGATTTTAGTGATCGAGGTGTTAAAAAAAAATGAGAACAGCATCATTCCTAAAACTCTAAATTCTATGTGCGCACCTCTGAGACAATGGGCATTGAAATAACTTAGATTCAGTACGAATATTTACCTAAAAAACTTTACGAATAATACAAGAATTACATGTCGCCTCCATCTGCTGTGTTACTAAAAGAAGCTGTGTTTTTGTTTGCGTTTTTTCCCCCTATTAGTTTCTGTAACTACGCAGTACGTAAAAACAAGTGCGATGTGTGGTGTAGGTACAATGCAGGTGTGATGTGAAGCCAATACGTAAAAATTTCTTGCTGGAGAACTTGAAGGAAAGAGACTTTTCGGGAGCCTAGACTTATGCGGGTGGATGATATGAGAATGTATCTTAAAGAAATTTGATTTAAGGTGTTGAAGTGAATTTAAATGGTTTAGGGTACAGTCCAATGTCGCGATGTTGTGAATATTGTAATGAATGTTACCTATATCGGAAGTCCCAAGCCGTTACTTCAGTATGAGGGTTTGATGCATTTTAAGCGCCACAACTTAAACTGTACAATACAATTAAAATTTCTATGCTGTTAATGGGTTTGCATGTGTATGACAATGAAGCTGGCAGGGAGATAGCGAGACTGGTTATTTAAGGTGTTCGTTACAGTGTCGAGAATGCTAGAGTTGTGTTTAGTAACATGCAACAACCTCCTCCTATCCACTTCAGTTTTAATCATAATTTACGAGGCGACTTGACAGCTTTGTCTCACTTCAGCTTTCAAACTAAAGCACCATAATTTTAGCACGAATGTATAAAAGTATGTAGAAACATACCGCCGGCTTACATTCTGCTCTAGTCAATTTCTTTTGAGTCAATAATCGATAAAACACCAACACATGCACTTTTCATTCAACACTATATAAGTCTAGCTAGTTGATTTAATTAAAATACATAAAAATATTTAAAGGTACTCGGACATGTTTCGATCTTAAAAGATCATCCTCAGGGAATATGCCTGTACCTTGCTAAAATCACTGGATTATTTAAAATTTAAGAATTTTTTAAAATTTAAAACACTGAATTTAAAATCCCGAAGGTCAGCTCCGGCGTTGTGGC
>JGI20166J26741_11770363_pt1 | contig 10366 bp, 9 predicted proteins | sample TergutCu122P5_FD_26741 | JGI IMG/M metagenome (IMG submission 26741) | reverse complement strand
CCAATAGTCGCCTTTCGCAATTTTTCCAAAGCACCTAAAGATGATCTGATTACCTTGCAAACAGCTGCTGGAAGAGCAGCATGTATGTGGGGACAGTGTAAGTAAACAGTGCGTGATGTACATGGAGACGACGAGTTGAGAGAAGTAGGTAGATCCATGCATAGGAAACTACATCACAAAATTTCACACTCATGGAATATATATCGTATTTCCCGGCCCATAAGACGCACTTTTTTTCCGAAAAATATGACCTAAATTCGACCTGCGTCTTATGCGCCGAGGGTAAGTATTATTTCCAAACTTATAAATATCCGTACATCTATTATACAACATATTTATCGTGAGATAGTGAAAACAACCATGAAGATGATTTTAGTGGCAGTGACGACGATTTTATGGGTTTCTACGATGAATAAATTATATTATGGTTGATAATTTTGGTATGTAACAATCCTGTTTTCTTCCAATAAATTACTAAAATTAAAATACATTCATGATTTTTTTTTTCTAAAATTTCTAACGAAAAAATCACGGTGCGTCTTATGGGCCGGGAAATACGGTAATTAAAACCAACCATGTACATATTTGGTGGGTATACCCAACCAACTCCATGGAGCTGACTCCTTCTTGAGAAACTAGTAGTTCCTCAGGTAGTTGAGAAATTTACAATTTTTATGAAACTGGAAGGTTCATTACTGTATTCACACAAGCCTGCCATCTATCCCTACCCTGAACCAGATCAGTCCAGTTCATGTGCCCATCCTATTTCTAGACGATCCACCCTCACGTTATTCTCCCATCTCTACCTACTCTCCTTCCATCAAGTTTCCCCTCCAAAGCCCCCCCCCCAAACGTGCCACATGCCCAACTCATCTCAATCTCGTTATTTGTTCACTCGCAGAGCGTTAATGATTGGGTTTAGTTTTTATGATTGACTAGGGACATACTTGGACAATGTTTACTAAACTGAGAGGAGTATTTTATGGACAGTTATCAAAGAACTCTACGTATTTCAATTTCAAGAACTTCAAGGGGAAGAAAATGTATTCTGATAGACTACAAGGATATCGCATGCTCTGCAGCATACCTCATGACTAGTTGAGATCATTACCATGGATTTAAAGACACCCAATTCTTCACAGTTGAAATACGGGCTTACATGCATGACATAACGAGTGATGCTCGCAATATGAATTTCTCGGTGTCAGGAGGAATGACAGTCTTGTACAAAGAGTGACAATTGTTAATGGGGTTCATTTATAGCGCAGAATTTCTTCTTTGACACCAAATCACATTCTCATGTCATAATGTGTATAGAAAAAAAAATATATAAAAAGTGGTTGTGTAACAAATTATTGCCAACCTTCCCCTTTGATAGTTTTGTTGCTTCTGACAATAAATCTGAGCAGTGAATTTAAGAAAAAAAAAACAGCCTCAGATTAAGATAAGAAGTTAATCCCAATATATCACAACATATTTTTTTTTTATCCACACTGCAATAAAGTGGGGCTTTTACTTTTGGAGAAATGAATAAACCACCATGTATCCAACGGGCAGATTTCCCAGAACGGTTTCAATGCCTTGCAACTCCACCCATATCACTGGGAATTTAAAACAACCAAATTCACTTGGAACCTGCTCAAGCAGAGAATTGCTGCTGAACTGCCACTTAGGTCCCACTGTGTTTATCCCTGATGATACAATGAAGCAATGAAAGGAGGGAAATGGGAGACCAGAAGTTAAATGGTCAAAGCAACAGTCTCTCTCACTCGCTGTAAATTTCAAGTTTGTCGACCTCATAATTTGAACACAGGCAACTTATGTGGCCAGCGAGCCCTCATGCCCCTCCCTTATCTCATGCACTGTAAAAGCCTACATGATAAACATGTGTTCATGCTGCAAGGTCATTTACCATGTCCTCTGGCACGTGCTGTGGTATGTCTGTACCATATCACATGTCGCCTGACGTATTAATACTTATCAATCCACTGCCAAGTTTTACCAGTCTGAAATCACAACTACTAAGTCAACAACTTACATTGCTTCTCCTGATTTCCATACGCTAGTTGTCGCTGTGCTTGCCGTCTTCATTATCAGCGCCATCATTTCACGTCTAGGCACATCACTTTCATTTATACTCATACTGTTTGGAGTTTCACTTCCACTAGTATCAGATTCAGTATTATCAATGGAGGCCCTGAATTATCAATGTTCACCCATCTCCTTTTACTTGTTGGATATTGCCGACTTCTTTAGTGTGGCCCTGCCGATAAATCATATTGTGCGTCCGAGGGTGTACAGCACAGATTATATATGATTATATATACTGATACAGATACGACTGCTATTGCGAGATGGGTTCTCGAGAAGTCGAAAACGAACTAATTTCTCAGATCGGTGTAAAGGAGTGAGCGTTTGTGAACACGCGGTAGGCAAATAGCAGCGCAGAAATATTTACCAACATGCAAATGCACGCAGGGAATTTGAAGAATCTGTACACGGGAAGCACAAATGACGAGAGACAAGAGTGTTTTGTTACAAGAAGCATACTGGGTGATGGCTACAAGTCAAGAAACGAGATACGAATGCCCGAGCAGAATTTGTAGGTTAAGTAACAGCTAGAAGGGATCCGCCGCACTTGCACGTTCATTGGGATCTGTATGTCATCAAAGTCATGATGCATCAAATTCCTGCCTCTATGGAAGGATCTACACCAAAGACACGCAACATGTGGCATGACACGACCTACCCTTCCACACACGCGAAATAGGCGGCCTCACATTTTCCCGGCTAGTATAGCCATTTATGTAATAAACGATTAACACACAATATCAATGTCTTTATAAAGTAGGAACCCAGGAGTTACATACGAATTTCGAAATTAACATAAAATTCCTTACAATAGTTAGGTAAAATGTTAATGATACCCAGCACTCCTCGTTTTTTATTTCAGTACATAGCATGGCATGTCATCAGTACCGTATGTACAAATTTGTCTTACTTGCTCTTCAAAGACATATGGGAGATGTATCCAAGATCCTTTATCCAGTCAATATAATTCTGTACAATCTAGAACTGATACTTGAAACTTGGAAGGTAATATAAGGAATGTGGGTAGCATGGGATGGGTTTCTGCCTGGTGTTACATGTATAAACAGATAATGACCCATACCACCCACCTTCCTGTTCCTCCTCTTTGCTCCACTTCTGCACCCTGCAAGTTTCCATTTAACAGTCCTAGACAGTACATTATTCATTTTACTATTACTCAGGTTTTTTGTTACCAGTTTTAGCGAGGTTTCTGGAGACTGTCGTTACCTTGCTTGTATTGGGTGTGCATGTACACAATGGGAAGCATAAATTACAGATTACTTGTAATTGTTACAGTTGTGTGAATACAGATACAGTTATAAGTAAAAAAAACCAAACTAAACAACTTTTGATGTTTTGACTTCTGCAACACAACCCATTGTTTGGAAAACCTTGGACTAGACCAAATCGTTAAACGGTGTCATGACAGACATACCAGTGCAACTTTGATATGAAACTTTACGCTGTGTTCTACGATCCGTCGAATGCCACTTGTTACATTGCAGCGACGATAGCCACTGACCAGGGGCAGATTAGCATGAAGCTGGTGCATGGATTGCTTGTATCATTATGCACTTAAATGTTATGGAAATAATATTCTTCTACTACACCAAAATACAGAAACATAACATACATACCCTCTAAATTTCACTGTTTCACCATGCATTTTCATTCAGTGAATCTTATAACCAACTAATGCGCTTCTATACACAATAAAATATTAGTCTAAAATGTTCGCATTAAAACACTTAAAAATGCTCCAACATGTTTCGATCATCATTCAGACCATCTTCAGGGAGCTCGTACGTTTCTTGTTAAAGTCAATGATTTTAAAATTTGTTAAAAATTGTGACCTGTGAGGCACGTGTACTGTGCACTGTCTGAGGGTATACTGTCAGTATACCCTCACACAGTGCACGTTACACACGCCTCACGGGTCACAATATGCAGTCATAACACTGATGTCCTATATGACCTCTATGTATCTACTTTTAACGAACTGTGTAATTTTTAGCTAAGTACTGATTGTGGCTCCCTGATGATGGTTTCCTTGTAAACCGAAACATGTTGGAGCAGTTTTACTTATTTTAAAATTTTTTAATAACTCTACGTTTTTTTTTTTGACGTTGTGTGCATCAGTTGGATATTAAAGTGTTGAATGACAAGAATTGTTGAGGGAGTTGGTCACAAACTGTACACGGACAACTTGTTTTCCTCCCCTGACCTGTTTGATGACTTGGCCCAGAAAAAAAATTTACTGTTGTGGGACCGAGAGACTACATACAAAGGGAATGCCCAAGGACCTAACAACCAAGACATATAGACTGAAACAGGGTGACATTTGAGTATAGACCAAGGGTGACTTGACAGCTGCGGTGTGGATGGACGAACATACACAATTCAAACAGAGAAGGCAATTTTTGAGACAAACATGGGAACGCAAAAAAGCCGGCAATTGTGGCAGATTACAACTGCCACATGGGCTATGTCAACAAGGTAGACAGCATGGGCAATGGCTACATAGCCAGCCATTCTCAGCAGTTACAAGTACATCCTTCTGTCTTCATGTGATGGGAAGAAAATGTCACATAGAGATTTTCGACTTGCCCTTTTCAGGTGGATGCTGGCTTGGGCTGGGCATAGGCCACGACATTCCAGGCCTGCTAGGTAGACCAGCCCTTGTTTCTAACAACATCAGCAGATTGGACACACACACCACAGCAAACACTGGCCGGGCCAAGGCACCAAGCCATGATGTCGCCTGTGTTCAGCAAGGGGCATGACTTGACGAGTGAAGTCAAAGTGCATCAAGTGTGATAACGCAGAATTTATCCTGCCTAGTTCCTGAAATATTCACATTTTTCAAAAAGCATGCAAAAAATTAATACCCTTGCAGAGAAATTCGGTGCGTTGGGACTTACAGTTTGGATTTAACTTGACATTTAAAAGGTTAATCTTGTCCCATACCCTTTCCTGCCTGACTTGCTGAGCCCTTCCATTCTCATAAACAGTTCTTAATAAGCCATCTTGAGACTCTAACTTGCTTCAACTTATGCCCAACACTTTAATTTTTAAGTCTATTGTTTTGGACCCAGATTATTGTCTCAGGGTTTTCTATATCAGACTTTCACCTCAAGGTGAACAAAGCATCCTAATCCAGTGGGATGGTTTGATGATCCTAATCTGGGTTTGTTCTAAAGAGCTAGTCTCTACACATAATTTTAACTGTGATAAAAACTTTAAATTTGAATGATAAGGCATAGTTCTTCTAAGTTTTCAATGGTAACCCATCTATCTGGTGAGGCAACAAGGATACCAATCAACAAAAGAAGTCTGTTTTAAATTCAGTAAACATTTTTGGAAAACTGCTGACTGCAAGTCTTACTTACTGACTCCTTGGAACAGAGTCCTTCTTAAGAAGCTGATCAGTTCTTGGCTAGTCGAGAAATTCCCCGCATTTTATGGAACCCGAAGATTCATAACTGCAGTCACACGTGCCTGCCACCTGTCCCTATACTCAGCTGATTGCAAGTCTGCTGTTAGTAAGTGCCTCCCCATACCGGGTAATGGCCTGCAATACCCCACACAGACAAGACTGCGTTGGTACAAAACTGGTGTGCCAGGGTGCTAATACCGGGTTGGGCAATGAAACGGGAAAATTTCAAAACACTGAAAAAATCGACACATGAATTTTTTATCTATTTATTGGTTATAAATGAAAAGCATTTTGTTTTATGCCAGTTTGAAAATTTATGTTTTGAAAATAACGCCCTCAAGATGGCTTCCGTTTCAACACACGCATTCCTCAAGTCTGGACCTGAAACTGTTCATGACCTCTCGCAGCATCTCCACAGGAATTGCAGCCACTTCATCTTGAATTCGCTGTTTTAAATCCGCAATAGTTCTTGGCTTTGTTTCAAACACTTTTGTTTTCAGGTACCCCCAAAGAAAATAATCGCAAGGGGTTAAGTCAGGGGAGTGGGGCCATGGGATATCCCCATTCCTGGAAACGACTCGGTTCGGAAACAAAGCATTAACTGCGTTCATTGACATTCTTGCTGTGTGGCTTTTTGCTCCATCCTGCTGGAATAACATGTTTTCATTCACAGGTAAACAGGCGAGTTGTGGACTGAAGAAATTTTGAAGCATTTCCACACAGCGGTCCGCATTAACAGTAACTGCATTACCAGCCTCATTCTCAAAACGATGATGATATAGCACACCATACTGTCACTTTTTGGGAATGGAGAGGCTTTTCGTGAAGTGCTCGAGGGTTAGCCTGTGACCAATAGCGGAAGTTTTGCTTGTTTACAAATCCACTTACAAGAAAATGTGCTTCATCACTCATCCAAATGTTATTCACAAGGTCTTCGTCTTCGCCGATTAGGTCCAGCATTTCCTGACAAAAGCGTACTAAAGCCCCATATTTGTGAGTATTCACAGCCTGAACGATCTGGATCTTGTACAGGTGGTAGTGAAGGTCGTGAAGAATTCTTTGCACGGACCTGGGAGTTATTCCAAGAGTGGTTGCGTGTCGCACGGCAGATCAGCGAGGACTTCTCTCAAATGCCTCTCTAACCCTCTCAATGTTCTCTGGAGTTCACAGTTTTTTGACTGCCACCTCTTTTTTTAGATGTTGATCCACTCATCTCAAAGTTGGGCTACTCATGTTTTTATCGCATGGTTTGATTGAACTGGTCGGTTACGCGCAACATTGAAATGAGTGCGGAACACGCGCCGAGCCCACACCAAACTCTCTCCATTTTGATCATAAGCCTTAACAGCAAAAGCATGCTCCTCACCCGTCCAATGCTGCATTGTTACTAAATGGTAGGAGCTACAGAAGGGGAAAGGCTAGCTCCTCACCTCCCCACTCCACTACAGTGAGCCCAACCTCCCCTTACTTTTTTCCCGTTTCATTGCCCAACCCTGTAAGTCCTTAGCCCAACCTACTTCCTGATGTATTTCATTTGATGCTAGTCTTGTTATATATATATATAAACAGAACTAATATTCTTCCAATTATGATTATAAATAGGATATATGAACATCAAAATCTTCTGTCGTCGTAGTTTGTTTCCTTCCTGGTTGGGCTAAGGACTTATCAGCACCCCTGCAAGTAAATTTGTTCAGGGTGTACATAAACAACGTTCACATGAATAATAAAGCATGCTGACAAAAACCATATTTGGCAAGGTGTGACAGCATCAACTAACATTTCATTCCCAAGCCCTCACTCATGTCTTCCAACAAGGATAGCCCTTCAAATTTTACTGAACACTAAGCAGCAGTGTTCACACATGACGAAAATTCGACTTCACTTCATAATGATACACTGAATAAATGTAAGCTTGCACTGAAACCTCATACAAAACTGACAGACAAATTACACGGGGTGTTTGAAAAGTAACAAACTGGTAGTTCTGAATGTCTGCAATCATCTACAAACCACCACCAATGAGATGATCCCTACTTGCAATGTGACAGGTGTGCTTGTGCAAGATAGCATGGTGAATGGAAGGTTGCTACTACCCATCCTGAAAGCATTCACACACTGCACTCAATCACTAAACACTTGTCAAAATGCTTGATATCTTCAGACTGTTGCTCCTTCTAATAGCAGTACCTTTTCTCCCAAAAATAAAAAACCCCCTGGGGGCAGACATCTCCCGAGCTGACATCCATAGGTCATCGGTATTCACACTGTGTTCCACAATACCTCAAGATTCAGTGGTTCCACAGATTCGATTAGATTAACATTGGGTTCGAGCCCTCACGGTCACGATGCACCTAGGCATTATAGACAGGCCCTTTGTGCCCCATAATCTGATATCAGCTCAGTACAGCCCTGTTCCTTTACTAAAGTTGCAGATGACTCCCAGACTTAAAATCTTAATAACCTCTGGGTCTAAAAAGGAACCCAGATATACTCTTCTTGTCTCTCAAAAGTCCCAGCAAACGAACCCCCTCCAGGTTCCCCAACAGGGCCCCTACGGAGGGGGAGGCCCGCCTACAGGGCATTTTGCATATCTCTCAAAAACCTCATCTTACGGGTTCCCCAGTAAAGGAGCCCTCCCCCAAGGTCCCCCTAATGGAATCCTTCGCAGAGTGATGCCCCACCACTACAGCCTTTGTTCATCTATCAAAGTCCCCGGTATACGAGCACCCCCCGCATACCAGGTTCCAACTAGACTGGATAAGGGGCCCCCACAGAGATGCCCGGATCTGGAGAATTTCTCAACATATCTTCCAGGGTCCCCAGTGAAGGAGCTCCCCCTCCCAAACTTTCTCCATGGAGCCTCTTCAGGGAGAGAGACGCTTCATCCACAGAGCCCCATTTACCATCTCTCAAAGTCCCCGGCAGATAAGTCCTCCTCCCGGTTCCCCAAACGGGGCCCCTATGGAAGGAGATGACTGTCTCCAGAGCCTTTTTCTACATATCCTACAGGGTCCCCAGCAAGGGAGCCCTCCCTCCAGGTTCCCTTAACAGAGCTCCCACAGAAAGAGACCCCAGGTGTTCCACAAGTTCCTTACAATAAAATCTGTAAACACAATTTTGGCAAGTTTTAATTGAATTGTTTATTTTCCTCCTAATATTTGTGCAGGATTGGCACAGAATTTATTTTCAATGTAAATCACCAACAATAAAATTTTGTTCTTTTTTTTTAAAAACACGTGTAAATATTGTATTATTTAATAAAGTTTGTTCCAAGTGGCTGCTTTCATTTTACCTTTATGTTCATACCGTGCACGTTGACTAATAAATGTTTATTATACACCAACATAACACAAATAAGTACTGTAAATTTATATTAAATTACTTCTGGGTCCTGTTTACTCTGCACCACACACACACAAAAAAATCAGGGTAAGTCCATCAAGTCAATCGATATAATGTATCAAATTCCTTATAATTATACATATTCTTATTATACTCCATATTATACATTGCAGACCTGAATTACACATACAGCCACATTTACCAACATTTTATCATAACAACACACTACTATATTGTATTTTATCATTTCAATAACTCGTAACTTTAGCTAACAAAACTGTAAACTCCCTGAAGATGGTGTATTAACACCAAAATATGTCAGAGTAATTTAATATAAATTTACACTACTTATTTGTGTGTATGTTGGTATATAATAAACATTTATTGGTTGATTTCATGATTGCACCCAAGAAATACACTTTCACTTTACAGTCATTCCATGGAAAAAAATTCAATTCAAGTCAATAAGCATTCCACAGATACCAAGAGGTAGATGATCACTGGTCCAGATTGAGAAAAAACAAACATCACATTGTGCACTGAAATGTGATGAGTCACTGCTACCAAGAGCACTGCTCTACCATTAAGGGCCAGTTGATATATCTGACAAGACATGGTCGTTTAATGGTGCTGGAGAATTATAATTCATACATTCTAAGGCAGAGGGGTGTAACAGAATATTTTGCCAAGCTTGCAAAGAGTGGCAGAGAAACATTAGAGATGTCAGAGAAGCCTATGAAACAGAAGCAATAAGTAGATCTGCACTTTCCAGTGGTGGAAGCACTTTAAAGATGGGGGGAAAGAGTGACTGATGGTGAGACTAAACACTGCCATCACATGTATCAATATCAAGGAAATTAACAAACTGCTGAAGCAGGATATGAGAGTAACATTACGGGAACTGTCTGCCAGTTTAAATGTCACTAAAAAAGTGATGAGTATATCACATTACTAAAATCAGGCATGTCCTTGTGGATGTGTGCAATGCTGGTTCCATGTGCTCTGAGGAAAACCATGAAGAAATGCATGTGGAAGTATGCCAGTGAGAATACAACTCTTTAGAGCAAAACCTTAATTTTTTATCATCCATAATCACCTGTCACGAGAGGTGGATCAGACATTATAGTCCACAACTGAAACGACAATCACGTGTTTGGAAAACAGAAAGACTTGCACCAATGAATAAATTCTACACAATGCCATCATCTGGAAAAGTGATGCTGACACTGGTTTTAAACTTCCAAAGCATTATTCTTCAGCAATGCCTACCTCAGAAACTGTTAACTGTGAGTGAACTGCACTAAGGACTGCTTTGTGGCGTGCAGTTTGGAATAACTGGGGAACCAAGTTCAGGACAAGGCAGTGGTTTCTGCTTCAAGACAGTGCACAAGTGGCAATGCCAGCATTAACCCTTAGGCTACCGCATTAAATTTCAGTTGCCATTTAACCCATTGGCATACTAGTTTTTTAAACATGGCGTACTAGTTTTTTAAA
>JGI20166J26741_11770252_pt1 | contig 10366 bp, 11 predicted proteins | sample TergutCu122P5_FD_26741 | JGI IMG/M metagenome (IMG submission 26741) | reverse complement strand
CTGGCTAAACATGGGAGATATGCCATACAAATAATTGTAGAAAAAAATGATATACAATAAGGAAGGGAATCAATGGATGTCACATAATTAGGTGATTTAACCTACATAAGTTATACAAAAATCTCTTTAGATACCTACAAAACATAATGAATAACATAAAAGACTTTAAATTATATACATTTTAGTATATATTATTGTATTTTACAGATAATGCTTTAATCTGAAATAGTTCTGTGAATTCTAATAGCTTCATTTTGAAGATTATGGTAACCTTGAGGATGATGCGCCAAAACATATCAGCTCTGTAGTCGCATACAATTGCTTTTAGTTTTGTCTGACGGTAATATGAAAATTAAAATATGACAGTGCTACAACAAAATGGATTCTATGAGTACAGTTCATTTTTTGGTATAGATGGTCAAAATGCAAAATTCAAGTCACTCTTCTCAGTTGTCATTTGTGTGCACATTTCTTGCTTGTACTCTAGAACAACGTTAAAATATGATTTCCAGTGATGAGGTAATGTCCCTGTGGATTCTGGAAGCTTTATCATTGCAGAATAGTAAACCCATCATGAAAATTCATCCTGGTCATACTGGTGAATGTGTACTCAGCCCGAAAGTATTTGCATAGCACTAATTTTGTTTTAGATTTTAAAACTCAAGAGAAACAGGAATTTATACATTAGACATTCTGTGGCACCTTACTCCAGTAATTATTCCTGCCCTCCCAGTTACATTTCTTATTAATGCTCTTATGCCAATTAAGAATAACTCTCACACATTACTTGCATTGCGGAGGTAAGACCACAGATGCCTCCAACATCCGTGTGCAGAACTGAAGCTTGAATCACTTTCAAATGCACACAGAGCTAACATTGAAGATGCATGGGCAAATGTAACTGACTACTATTGGAATTAAGAAAAATAGGTAATTAAGGTATAATATAAGAGTTCATCAATGCTAGCGTGCTGTCACAGCTTTGGCATCTGACCAAAGTTTAAGCTGAACTGTACTTCTGAAGATGCGTAAATGATGGTGTATGGGAAGTCAACATACATCAAACTTCAAAATTCAGATGTATAAATTACCCTTAAAAGGACATATGGTTGCCACACATTTACTTAATGCGCTTTCAAATATTCACAACAATGCATGTTCTAGACTACAACTTTTGTACCTTCCAGATTGCTCTAATTGGTTCACATATTGTAAAACAAACTGCAGAAAGAAGTTTCACATATCAGTTAGTTAATACATTCAAGCCACCAACAATTAGCAAAGATTTCTTATATATTTTTTTTTTTAAACAATGCACCTATGCCTTGGATAACCATATGTAGTTTTGGGGTGCTGCTGCATTGGTATATCGATGCTCACTATGGATCAGTCCTTGGAATCCAGATCCAATTACATGAATGCTAGACTGTGAACTTCAAATACTGAATGTCACTGCACCAATAACAAGACCAGGAATAGTGTTACTGCTAACTTATCTTCTGCACTCTGTGTCTGCTCAGGTACTGTACCCTGCACAAGGACATGAGAAGTAGTGAGTTGCTCAGTCCACACGACATATGTGTTTCGAATCTGAAGAGAGAAACTTCCACGATTCATGCCCACAAAATTGTATTCTTTTTTTGCAACTTGTAACAAAGTGTGTTTGTGGACAAATCATAGGTATCCCAAGGTAGCAAAAAAGCCCCCCCCCCCAACTTCCTCCATAAGCAGGCCATAACATCTTGAAATAAATCCACTCTGCACCTACCTACAAAGTAGCCATGTAACTTTATATAACACCCTTTTATCCACAATTTATTACAAGAAAAGCAACACTTCAGAAAAAAAGTTACCTTTCATAAACATGAATTTCAGAACATGTCATTTTCTTTTCTACGTTGTTTAATATTTACCACCGTGCTAAAATTTACAAGCTACGAAAGTTGAGAACAAAGACAATGCTCCCAGACCCAAATATTTTATTATAACAATCAAGAATCAAATTCAGCACAGTTACCTTCATAGATACATGCTTTGTGACAATTATTGATTGGAACTTAAATCTAGTTTTACTTTATTGTTAGTGAATGCCTTACTTGTTTCAAAACAGAGATTACCAGCAGGAAGAGTCTCTGCTTTAAAGCCCAAGATCTAACAATAAGGGTCAACTTTTCTTGCATGAGCATCAAACTGTGTATGACACAACTGAAAAAAAGTCACAATGTCTGAATTAAAGAGGTACGTGCAATCAAATAATCATCACTTTGTCACTGAATCCAAACAGCACATTTCTCCACACAGATGGACAAACTTACATACTTGTATTTTGCCACCACATGAGATTTATCCTGCTGGTGGTATACCATGGCCCTCCATTTCACTTTGATTTCTTCAAGAAAAAAGGAGGCAGGACCATGGCTATATAGGATCAGACATTATGCTAGCGCACTCTAGCAAATCTACACAATCGTTATCACTGAATACATTTCAAATATACTTCGGTATTTTAAATTTAAACTGAACACTACCTGCCTTGCTCAACTTGTAACAAAACTGAGTGGTGTTCTGTATGAATCAGAGTACACATACTGATGCAATGATAAAATAATACATGACAGGTTTTCATTTCAATGTTTATATTTTACACAATTCATGACAACACAAGTGTGTGATAAAAAAAATGGTGGAGTAAAAAAATGGTTTTGTCATTATATAAGGTATTCCACTTTCAGACTGGACGAAGCCAAAACCATCTTTCTTCCAATTCCATTTTTTTGGGGCAAGACCTAATCATGACTGATGTAATGACAAGTCTTTGCCTTGAGATGAAAATTTCCTGTTCTTAGCAGCTCACCAGTTGTCAATATAGTGAATATATGCATCACACATAATTTAACCGAATTCTCTCACTGTATGCATGAGCTAGGTGGTCTCTGCTCATCACTGTGTCTGGAACTGTTGCATGGTGTAAGCCATCATGCCTGCACCCTGTTGTTGCATTGCGGCACCCTGTGCTGCTGCAGCCATTTGCTGTGCTGTGCCTGGAACTTGTGCTTGTGCTGGCATGCCCTGCCAGGTGGGCACCTGCATCCCCATCCTGCCCATGTAGCCCTGCTGATAGCCAAATTGACCATATGGGTAGCTCTGCATACCTTGCAGGTACTGGCCCTGCATCTGTGCGGCAGCTGCTGTTGCTGCAGTTGCTTGGTAGCTCTGGGGATACCAATATCCCATTTGTTGACCATATGCATATGGGTACTGGGTTCCAGCTGGAGCCTGCCCTGTATTTTGAGCATGGTTGGGATCGCCAGTCTCCTTACCCCAGAAGCACTTCACTGGTTGCCCATTGATCTCTGTATTATGGATTGCTTCAATAGCATGGGTGGCTGCCTCCTTTGTTGAGAATCTGATGAATGCATAGCCCTTGTCTTTGAATACACGAATGTCTTGGATAGTGCCAAAAGGTGAAAATGTTTTCTGCATTAACTCTTCAGTAATCCCATTTATAAATCCACCACAATAAACAGTACAATTTGTAGGACTTGACTGATTATATACTTCATCAAATGTTGGAGCTTTTGCATTTCCATGGCGGGGTCGCTCACTCCTTGGGGGTGGTGGTTTCCTTGTAGACCAATTTGTTCGAATGCTTCGACTACCCAGCCACTGACCATTCATTGCAGTTATGGCACTCTCTGCCTCTGCCTTCTTGACAAAAGACACGAAAGCATAACCTTTTGATTTTAATGTCTGTGGGTCTCTTACTATTCTGCAGTTGGAAATTTCTCCAAAAGGAGCAAAAGCTTCCCTAAGCGTCTGCGTCTCGATTTCTGGACTCAGGTCGCCAACGAATATGTGGTAGTGGTTACTAGTGTCTTGTTTAGGTTGATTACCTGGTGAAGTAGCCCAGTTTACCTTCATCTCTTTATCCAGAAATAATCTCTTGTTCATCGCAGCCAATGCAGTAGCAGCCCCTTGATGGTTCGTGAACTCCAAGAAGGCGTAGGGATCATTTCCGGGCTCACGGATGATTTTGCAGCCTTTGACGGGTCCAATCTGCGAGAACAAGGCACACAGAAGATCTTCGGATACCGAAGCATCCAAATTCCCTACATACAAGGTCCTCGGATGGCTTTCCTCGCTCATTATCTGTCTTGACATAATACTCTCTTCCACTTCGTAAGTATTTTGTTGTAAGTACTTCGTTGATTAGTAACCCTCTGAATCCACATATGCTTCTACAAATGCTTCACGCATTCCGTTGTTCTTTTGTCAGTACATAGATACCGTTCAGAAATCCTTATCGTAACCGACCATAGAGCGCTCTCAAGTCGTCCTTAACATTGGCAATCGATATATGTGTAGTTACACGTAACGAACCTCACTGATTCAATGCAAAAATTTGAATTCTCTATCTACTTTCATTTTAAAAGCCGAAGTTTTTGTTGTTGAGAAATAAAAACCAATACACAGAGTAAACAGGTTTTTGTCACAAGTATTAATAGAACAGTAAAATATAGAAGAACTATGTTTGTCTCAGTTATGTTTTACTACTGCTGAACAGAATTTGTCATTGTTGAAGCATAAACAATGTGATAACACACTTTGAGAAAATAACAGCAGCTTCGTCAGTCCGACTTTTATGAAACAAGAAGTTTGTTATAATATTCGCAAGTGGACACCTGTTCCCAGAACCAAGTTGAACAATGTACCAATAAAAAGAAACGCTACAGGTAAAAGTCACGTTCACGCAAATATGTGGTAACAAGAGAATGGAACAAAATTTATTTAATTTGATAGATCCTTCACAGGCCTCCACCAAGGATGTAGAAAACAGTATTTTTATCGAGAATACTATATATGGAAAATAAGTGTTTTGTTGTTTCAGTACCCTTCTCAAATACATTAAGAAAATAATGCGTGTTTACAATTTTACAGCAAAACGACAGTTTTCTTGCCACGATTACAATTTTATCTCGCATGTTTGAGACGTCCCGGAATCTGTGAGATAAGTCCGTGTGCAGAGCAGTACACATAAAATAATAGACAGTCTTTAAGGGCTCCCTTGAATTACGTTCTGTCTTAATTTAAGCTCTTGGTAATTGGTGGAAGTTGTTGAATAACTTCAAATTTGTACAATAAAATTATTTTTGTACGGTTCTAACTAAAGTCAATGATCAACACGTGTATATTGTATTTAGTACTATTGCGTGTGTTATATATGTCTGATTTTCATATACTTATATATTACCAACAAATGTACATACATCATCTTTAAGTGGTTCATCCCCGTTGTGTGCGAAATATAATAATGAAGAATGTGTTGTGTTTGACCTAACTACCTGATATCATTGATATTCATTAGTACATACATAAATATGTTCAATCACATATTATCATTATTATTCACCGACATGTTTCGGTCACAATCAAGATACATATAGTTGTAATTTTATTCGAGGATAAAACGGTTGACGCATGAACCTAACCGCTCACGCCCATCTAATTGATATGTTCTCCCACCTAGCGCCGAGGAAATGAATCAGTGAAGCTGTATGTCCTCTGCGCGAATTGACTACGTTATGGGCGCAGGATCGACTTGACTTTTACGAATATATCTGTCGGTAGCACATATTAATATGTCGATTAGCCTAGCCCCTTCGCAAGGTCGCAAAATCGTGAAGAATTTTACACTTTCGGAAACTGTTTACCAAATTATACGATGTAATATTCCGAAAAACTTAGATTTCAGAACTTTCTCTTCCAGAATCTCACTACCGTTTGAAACCGAACGTAAAAAATATGGCATACGAACATGATCTCAGAAATACACAAAGTTCATACATATACGCGAGTTTGGACACACTCCAACCACTGTTATACAGTCCATGGTCCGTTATGTGTTAGCAATCCTTGATCGGTCTCGCTCGCCTGTGAACTACTAACGAATGTCTAGCCCACAGATCATACACATGTCTGTGCTAGTCCTCGACACTATGGTCGCACATGGTCCATGAATTACAATGATCATCCGTGGTTTTAACCATGGATCAGAGGAAGTTGGCGTAGGTAGCATCACAGACCAGCGAGAAACATCCGTGGTCAAAAATAGCTTCGTGTTATCTGTGATACAATAGATACCCACTGTTGATTCGACTGTCATTGAGGTTTTCAACGGAGCCTCTATGGAAGTGTCGGCGTGGACTTTTTGAACATGAGAAGCTAATATTACATTGCATGTGTACTTTTAGGCTGACAAGATGTGATTTGTCTTTAGCCAGTATGGAGTCTCTCCAAGAGAGACAAGAAAATGAAATGCAGGCACTTAAGGTTAGAATTTAAATGTTAGAGGGTAAATAATTTTTCTTATTTTTGCTACCATAGTAATTATTTTATTAAAAACAGTGACGTTTATTTTCTCTGAATTACTTCTGTCAGAAGTATGAACGGACAGCATTTCACACTAGGCTGTTGAGGTACCAGATTTTGAAATTAAAGGCATGTTTATATTAGTCATCTTTATTGGACGTTCCTTAAAAGCCGGGTACAGTGACTGAAATATTGACCTCAGTACATCTGTGTGAGCCATGCTTGTATCATGTAACGACATCTACGCAGACTTAATAAAATTACCGGTTTTTGTTATATGACACAGTGTAATCTGGCATAAATATACCGACTTTCTGAAGAAACTTAAATTTTTGTCATACAACGTGGTGTTGTATCTTAGACTACTAATCTTTGTATACACCGCTGCTAGAACCTCAGGTCTCATGCAGTAACTATTTATGTAGGATCCTTTCAGAACAGGAGAGTGTTGTACATAGACAACCCCTCAAATGGGTATGTAGTAAAACTGTAGAAGTTGAGGGAAAATATTGAACTGGGGTAATAATAGTTTGTAATATTGTAAAATAAAACCCATGAAGTATCAGCTGCATTAGAAATGACATCAGTGTGCATTAGTAATACTGAAATAAAGCTGCTGTTAATAATGTAGTGTTTGTATGGAAGTCTTGTTCAGCTTCAATTTTTATTCTGTATTAAATCATTTGCATCGTTAGGGAAAATTTGTTGTCTTCAGGTGCCTAGCCATGTATATTCCAAGTTTCTGGTTAGCAGAGTTCTTGGTAGGATAATTTGGCAGAAAGCACTGGGAAGTGAGGTGCTTCAGGAATATTATAATTGGATTATGAACTTGTGTTGTCTCATTGTTGCATGAACTGGTTAACTAATGTACAAAATCTGTTTTACAACCACTGATTCATCCTTAATTTCTTGTTTTTAATGGTTTTAATTGTGAATTATTATCAAGTTTAATTGAGTGTGTTTTTAAAATAGTGTATTTGTAAACTGCATTTGTTCTACAGTGTGGTTTAAAAGTAAATACATAAGTTGCTGGTCATAAAATGGTAATGTGTAAGTTTTAAAGTGGTGCCGGAATGTAGCAATGTACCACCCCAGTTAGAGATGCAGCTGTTTAACATGTGTGTTTAGTTCCAATTGAAGTTGACAACTGTTTTCATGGTTGGTGGATTGGGTGTTAAGAACTGACTGAAAGGGCTTCATGAAATCCATTTCTTACTGTGTGATTTCTGTGGGGTTGGGCCAATCAGGAAGTGTAATGTTCAAACTCAAGAACATGTGGTGAACTTGAACAACAAATCTGAGCTACTTTTGACCCTGTTTTTCTTCGATTCTTAAGGAAAAGTGTTGACTCTTGTGTCTTGCAGGTAGAAGAAGTTGCCTGTGTTGAGTTCCGACATTAAATTGTAGTGCATGGATTTAAAATGGTGCAAGAATTATAGCAATATAGCACTATGTTTAGAGAATGTAGTCATTTAACATTATGTATTTACTTTTCAGTCACTCTGCATTATCCATGTTGGCATACAAACACAGCAGGTCACTAGCCAGTCATGAGACCTCTGTGCCACAGAACATTTGTGCATAATATAACATGTGGATACCATTAAGATGTACAACTGTCATTTGTAACATTTGCCCCTGTATGGTATATTGGAAAAATAAAATGAAAGAATATATTGAAGCACACATTGGAGATATCTGACATGTAGATGGTAGGAAGACAGGCCAGGTTTACTGGACTAGTGTTGATATTATTGGTAGTGGGAGGAGTTCAGTTAAATTTGGGCCTACCAGTGGAGCAGGAGAAGACTGGTCAAATTTGAACTAATGCAAGAAGTCAGGACTGGGAAATCAGAGTGATGGAAGCACAATAACTACAGGAATCCCACAAGCAAGAGATTGTAGAAATGAGGAATGGTATCATGCAGCAAGGAGTGAAATTCAAGAAACTAAGTGAGACAATAAATGGAGTCATCACAAGTTGAACTAAGAGTGAGGAGTGGGAAGAAAAGTAATAAGTGAATTGGCTGCAAGGATGGCACAAAATGAGCCGTATTTTTTTTATTTTTAGGCTGGCAGATAGGGAAAATGAGGGTTACTTTATAATGTTTGAAAGAGACCATAAGGTTGGACATTTTGGGCAGAAACATTGACTATGTCAGATAAACTGGGAAGATGAAGAGGGAAGCAGGCCATACAGATGGAAGTTACCTTGTTTTGCTGTTAAGTTGCAAGCATTGAGAAATACTCAGAATTTAGCAGGCTTGAAGATAAGAGCTGATGATGATGGACAGAAAAGTAGTTAGGAATGAACTGATACCTTTCTTTAAAGACTGTGAAGGGTAGGGTACATAGGGTCTTTGGAAGAAGGACAAGCTGGTGATGAATGGAAAAATTTATGAGCTGGAATACCTGTGAGAAAATGTTCAGTTAGAAGAGAGAAGTTGGGGCTTGGACACCACTGTTGAGAAGAAGTTGAAGGGTTTGGAGGATATTGGTCATGAAGAAGCAACTTAGCAACTTTGACCAAGGGACAAAGAGGAGAGATGAAGTTATATTATGTGTGTAAAACAGAGCACAGGAGCAGTGGTACAGTAGTATGGAAGAAGTTTCCTGGACATAACATTACACACAGGATAAGGGACAGCAGTTAGTGTGGATGTGATGCAGTGGCCCAGTATTAGCCTTTATTGTCCCATGAGACCATATGCTGGTCAATAAAAGATGTGGCCTGGTAATTGTTCTAGCAAGCCATGTGCTGGTGTCTGCATATGTACTTGGTTGCAGTTTATTGTTTACATTCCTTACTTACTCCATGGAGCAGAGTCCTTTTTGAGAAGTTAACCGGTTCTCAGCTAGTCAAGAAATTCCCCACATTTTATGGAATTTGAAGGTACATTACTGCCTTCACTAGTGCCTGCCACCTGTCCCTATCCTGAGCCAGACTGATCCAGTCCATACCCCCACATCCCACTTCCTGAAGATCCATCTTAATATTGTCCTCACATCTATGCCTGGGTATTCCAAGTGGTCTCTTTCCCTCAGGGCTCCCCACCAAAACCCTGTATTCTCCCCCATACATGCTACATGCCCCACTCATCTCATTCTCATTTTGATCACCCAAACATTATTGTGTCAGGAGTACAGATCATTAAGCTCCTCATTATATAGTTTTCTCCATTCCCCTGTTACCTTGTCCCTCTTAGGCCCAAATATTCTCCTCAACACCCTATTATCAAGTACCCCCAGCCTACGTTTCTCCCTCAATGTGAACAACCAAGTTTCACAGCCATACAAAACAACAGGCAAAATTATAGTTCTGTTTATCTTAATCTTCATATTTTAGGTAGCAAACTTGAAGACAAAAGATTCTGCATTGACTTATAGCAAGCTTTCCCCAACTTTAGTCTGCTCTTAATTTCTTCCTGAATGGAATTTTGATTTGTTAAGGTTGATCCCATATTTTTGGACTTCTCTACCCTTGCAAAGGAGCTATTATGTTAAGCCAGATAAACTCCGGCTGTAACAAGATACAATTTGCATTTAAATTTGCCCTCTAAATGTTAATGAAGAGGAAATGTGCCGATACTAAAGATTTGTAGAGTTGAGGAAAATTGTTTACTCAGTTGAGTGTAAATGGCAGAATACAATTAGAAATATAGTATTAGGAGCAGAGGGTAGGGTAGACTTGTTTTAATGAAGAGTAAACAAGAGTAGGCTGTCATTGGAATTAGAGGTGTAAAGGTGCATACTGTAAAAACTGGTGTTAATGGTGCAGTTTTTATTGTGTTCTTTTACAAAATAAAATAGAAAAAACATTGTTCAGACAACTTATTACTAATTTTGCATGACCTTGTAAAGGTTAAGTTACTGTGTCTGAATTTTAGAGATGTAAGGACTACACTGCACAAAACTGGTGTTAGCAGGTGGAGTCCTTTGTATAAGTAGAAGCAACTAATAAATATTCTGTTCTCTCTCTCTTTCTGTCTTTTTTTTT
>JGI20166J26741_11770141_pt1 | contig 10367 bp, 9 predicted proteins | sample TergutCu122P5_FD_26741 | JGI IMG/M metagenome (IMG submission 26741) | reverse complement strand
GGGGGGACTGCTTGACCAAACATCATTCTGAAACATTTTTGTCCTAATTCTCTTGGGAATTTCAAACTGTTACAAGCAATGAGACTGGTATTTTTATGACATGTATACATTGATGAGGGAGAGTTACAGTTTACATAATGTACTAAGGAATATGAGAATAAGCACTTGGAGACCCAGTATTCTTACTTGCAGTGCAACCACTTTAAATTTTCATAAACAAAAATGGATTTCAGAGATAAGTAATTTGCCCATCATCAATGCAAAGAATCTTCTCTTTTCTGGTACTATGGCCAAATTCAGGCCTTAACCTGCTCAACTATGCTCATTCTGTCCACCTAACATACTTTAAGGATTATCAATGTTGAGTTTTTTTTTAATGAGAGTTGGGTTGTCACCTCCATGTCCCACCCACCAACATGAAAGACCAGACTACCTCTGTCTGGCGATCAACACAAAACCAGTCTGGCAGAGGTGGCACTGCCTACAGCTAGGCCAATGCTGACACATCTTTTGAGTTCACTAATGGACTGAAGTCCCCTCATCCAGTATAAAATGCATCCCCCCAAATGGTGGCGATACCACTGAGGGGGCAAAGGTTTATTCTCCCCACATGATATTATAAATATGAAAAAGGAGTTGCAACATAACTTTGGAGGAGTAAATGGAGGAAAAGGTGGAGTAACACTTCATTTCAACAAATATTTCAGCACTTACTCATCAGGGATGAGGATCTCACAAGCTACACACTTCCCTAACCACGATTACCAAAAATTTGAGTACACTTACAATAAAGGTAACTTCTGGTGCAACTGTGTCATATGGAAATGAGGTGAGGAACATTCTGATGAAACTCAGCGCTGATCCCACTATCTCACGCGTGTGTGTAGTCAGCAGCAAACATACATTTTCCAGCACTACCTTCACCAAGTCCATGGACATGGAATCTAGATCCCAAAACAAATGAGCAAAGTAGAGGGGAAAGTTATACAACATATACCTGAAACTAAGATATTTTTTTTCCAGATTCATGATTTGAGATATGGCAGTTCAACTTACAATTGCACACAAGTCCAAAGTGTTCTTAAATAGGGCTATCTACTGCAGCTAGGTGAATAAGGAAAATTACAGAGCCAATTTAGTAAGTTAAAATGCTCTCTGTAAGTCATGGGTGATCTTATTGACAGGAGAGGTACAAGAGCATCTAAAACACCAAAATCAATGTTTTGCAGTTATGATGCGCCTTGAAATTAATGGTGATTAAACAAGCACAAGATATGAGTAATTATGCAGTGGCATGGACATTCCGTGTCATGGAAAATAATGTAAGATGTTGAACAAAACAATATTTTGTGGGCCCAAGCAGGGGAACTTCAATGCCACTAACAAAGAAGTTCTGGATTAGGTACTAGAAAAATTGGAATATGGCCTTCCCATTACCACAGACACAGTATGAATAAAGGCATTGGAAGTTGCTAAGTCCCTGAAGATTCTGTGGTCAGATTTCAAAGCCAGGTGGTTGGGCAGTAAGATTTATATGTTATAAGGGTTAGCTGTTCACCAGAATACTAACATTAGGGTAAACCTCCCCACAGACAACCTTGGAACACTTACAGCATACCAGTGCCACATAATTTATCTGGAAAACCATGATTACTTTTTTGGACAAATAGGCAATGTAGATAAAACCCCAGTCTTTTCTGATATGCCAACAGCACAATTAATGCAAAGGATCAAAATCAATACTTGTCAAAACAACAGGGCATAATAAATGAGAATCACTCTGATGTCTTCTCTTCTGGCTGTTGGGGGGAGGGGGGAATTACATCAATTGTTATTTTGAAGGGAAAGAGGGTTCTACAAGAAAAATTTCCTTGTGGAATCACAATTAAATGTAACAAGAAACAATGGATGATAGAAGAACTCATGGTTCAGCCATTGAGAGAAGTTTAGGACAGAAGACCAGATGTTCTAAAGAAAAAGAGAAATGCTGGTTTAAGAAGCTTTCAAGGGTCACTTAACACAAAATGAAAGCTCTAACTTCAGATCTAAATGCATATGTGTAAGTGATCACACCACAAAGCATGATGTCGCCATTAGACATTTCTGATATGGCAGCTATCCTTTATCCTATGGGAGAGGGTATTTAAATTTTAGTGCATGGTTTATGAAAAATGTATTATTTGAAAAGAAAAAGATAAAATTATTAAATAGATGGCATTTTGTGGAAAATAAGAGAGATTATACAGCATGCCATAAAAATGCAGTAAATTTCCTTGTAGCCTAAATATACAAAGTGAATTTAACACTATGTAGACTCTATGGGGAACGAATGCTTTCTGCTAACTGCCAACTAATGCCAGCAGGAAACATAAGAGCATCTAAAGTACTATTTGGATAGTGGAATAAAACCACATGGAATGCATCCACCAAAAAAGGGGTTTAAAACAATATCAACAGAACAGAAAGTAATGTCCTGTGGTAGGAAGACCATACAGAAAAGCCTTCTAATAATGAAAGTGCTGGCAGTGACAATGTTTTCATAAAAACTCTTCAACTTTGAAAGGGGGGGGGGATATCATATATTCAGGTGAATACAGTATTTCAGTGGACAATTTCCAAACATATTCTTTTCTATTTTGCACACTTCGGTGTAAGTGGTGTTAGTTAATTCGAGCTTCAGGGTGGTGATTAAAACAAACTGGTGTGCAGAAAATTTTAGATCACCTGACAACAATTTGTATGGACTTCAGTATCAAGTTTCTTCTCAATCTGTAGGGAATTACAGAAATGATACATGCCAATGTACAAACACAGATAGAACACTCTAACTCTGTGTTCATTCTATGCACTTTATACAATTAATTCCCTGAAAGCACCCACATAAAATAATGATGCATCAAGTACAATCAACCAACAAAACAAAATTTGTTTGAATATTTTCATTTTCATTAAGATTCAGAAACTTATCTATGGAAACCTATCCATTTCTTTTTCCAACTATTCATCAGTCTTGTTTGACCCTCCCACCCAGCAGAACATTGAAGTGAAAATCAACCACGCAAGTCAGTAGTCCGAAACACTTGGTCTACCAGTTCATTTCATATGGACTTCTTACTTAACTTATTATACTTTACAATGTGGCCCAACTCAATGTGAAAGAACATTCTGATTGAAAATGTTCTCTGTTACATAGTGAAGCAATGAAGAAGGTTTGCTGTCTCTAGATAGCAACACACATCATACATCAGAAGAGACAAAAATATAACAAAATTTTAAACTCATAACATAATGTGACTTTGTTATTAAAAGTATTAAGTATTTTTAATGGCCCTAATAATTTTCATGAAAATTCTTGCCCTCGTTGTTGCTTTTTATATGACATGTGGCCCACCTTAAATTTCAAAATTATCTGTTGGCCTGCGTAATATGTGAGTGTGAGATTCCTGGTATCAGTGCTCAATTGAGGGATGATGATGATGATGACGACGACGACAACGATGATGATCAACATCATCGTATTACTGTCAATGTCATTACTGTGGTTGCTATCCTGGCCTCATTGTCACTGCTGTTGTCATAGTTGTTGTTATTAATATTATTATTATTATACATTTAAACATTCTTTAATAATGAAACATCCTAATAAATTCCAAATATGAACTAACTATATTGTTCGTTTTTCCTGAGTTATAAAGTACTTCATACAAAATTTAACTCAAATAATTACATAATTTCATGTAGCATATGAATTCAGGTTTTCTGGGTCAACATCTGTTTAAACTTGTAAGTGGATACCTATTTCTCAGAATGTTACTTCTAATTTCAGGGTCAAACCTGAAGACAGAGGTGGCAATATCCCATATAAATACAGTGTCTGTCTACAGTACTACATAACCTCACACCCAGAAGCCTTTAATCTGAACACTGATCACATAATCAACTTAAATCAGGGTGGAACAATCAGAATAGTGACTATGCTACTTTCTGGATGGGCCTGGGTTCAAATCCCAGTAGGAGCAAAAGATTAATCTATTCTCCAAAATGTCCAGACCAGCTCTGGGACCCAGCCACCTATTCAATGGATCGAAGTTATAATAGCTAGTCAAGCTCTGGACAGTCTAAACAAGAGAACAAAGATTTACTCCTGCTGATAACCGAATTCATCACTTGTCCACCCCATAGTCTAGTCACTATCCCAACTGAGCTACCCCAGCTCCATCATTCATAAGTCCACTTCTTATTTTCAGAGACCAAAATGTCGCAACAACTTACCACTTACGTGTGACATATAGTCCACAATATTTTAATTACAACATAGTTTCATTCAAATACCTCTAAACTCATGTGTAACTCTGGCCAAGGCAAGAATGGTTGCAGACATCAGCTTTGGTGAACCTGCAAGTCCAGTTAGCAGCATCCCTATGTAGTCTTTCATTGTGTCTTCTCCTGAGTAGTCCAGTTTCTGCCAAGGCAATCAGTCATGCACATTATGTGTACACTCACATGATCAACTTATGTGCAAATATCCCGAATTATGTGAAACTCATTAGGAACATCAATTCTGCTAGAGGTCAACCTAATGCCATGCGTCTTACTATTTCCAGCAACATGGCAGTTTATATCTTTACAAGAATGATGTCAAGTACATGATGTGTTGTGGCTTATTATATTATATTGTATTATTATCAACTGCATCCAAGAGCATGACATCATAGGATCTTTAACACAAAGGAAGTTTGAATCCATCAGGAATTTTAAGTCCACTTTTCCCTCAAGTTTGATATTTTTATTTCAAAAAAGTGTCCTTAAGTACTTACTTCCAGCTTCTAGGCAGGCATTACAAATTCTGAAAATGTTTCTTGACATACAATGAAGACCATCTTGAAATATCAGTAATTTCTCTTTTAATATTATATTTAAATTCACACAAGGAATGTGGAATATTCAAATAAACTCTTATATTTCCATGTCCCTACAAATAATAGTTGCATTGGTTCAAATGTGGAGTTCTAGGAGGCCATAATCCTCAAGCTATTAACCACATGCTGAATACCTACTCTAGGGAAGCCACTGAAAATTTTCTGAATGGGCCAGGGCACTGTACTTCATGTAGTACTGTATACTTCTTGAATGCAATGTTAGGAATTTACTGCTTCTTCAAAAAACATGGGCTATATGAGCCAACAAGACACCAACTTCAAGCTAATCCAATGCAATTTCATCAACTGCATGGGGAATTTCAGAGCACCAATATGTGTATTCTGGCCGCTTACATTCTGATTCAACTTAGACCATGCCACCTTGCCAGAGTACCGCAAATGTACATTTTTAGTTCAACCAAATACATTTCTCAGACACACTGTCCACTTGCATCATATTTCAGCACTTGTAAGGTGGGAGAAGTCTTGGCAAAGTGGGCTTATATTTTCTTACACTCAACGACATGATTAAAGATGCACTCTTTACCTCAGGTATGGCCAATGACCACATCACCAAACACACAGGCAGGAATTCACATTCCAGGACAGAGTTCCATTTTTACCTCACTGACAGAATGAATGCAAAAGTTAAAAATGACTGGGAAATGAGTCCTGTAGTTTAATTTGCTCCGAATCACAGTAAAGGCAAGTTGTTTCAGACATGCATAAAGCCCTGACTTTGTCAGAGAAGTGGCAGAGGAAAGGTAGGACGAAAAATCCACGCTGGATCTGGTTGATATCTCCTACATGAAAAGCCTAATGCTTACGCCCATGGACAGTTGGACAGAACAAAGCAATATGACTTACAAATACACAAAGTCAAAGAAGATGCCATCCTGGTGGGTGGCACAAAAATATGACCTTTATATATCACAGAGTTTCAGATTATCACCATATTTGCAACTACTGAATGTACATAATATTTATATTTATCAAAAATATTACCATGCATTATACGTGAAATACTGTGTATATGTCAATGATTATGAACATGGAGACAAAACAAACTCTGAGTTATGGAAACCACATTTTTCACATCAACCAGTATAACGAAACACTGAAAATAAATTTGCATTGAATGCTCACCTGCATTACTTGACCAATAAGAACCAATAGGCTGTAAGCTGCTGAGCGACACCTTTCATTGATGTCCTTGCAGCACAGTATGGCTTCAGGTACAATCTGCTGCAACATGTCCAGCTGGGAGCGATCCATCCTCACCACCAGATGACTAAGACATCGGAGACGTGGCTGCAAAGTATCATTGGCTATTATTGCTAAATAAGGGGAACTAAGTAATCTTCAGTGTTGCCATCATTATAGCAACAGGCGTGACCAGAGTGGTTTGAACAGCTGTTGTACTGCAATGTGGAAAGCAAATGGAAAAACTACCACATTATCACTTTTCCTGGATAGTCTCTTTCCAAAATCATTATAATAACCAATAATAATAGTAATGAACATTAATCTACCTTATTTCTCAACCAAGATTACATGAAAGGTAATTAAGTAAAACATATGTGTAATCACAACATTTAATAGTCACTGCTTACACACAGGGATATGATATTTGGTATGCAGAAACATGAATAGGCACTAAAAATATTGTTTTTTAAGCCAGGAGTTACAGAATATTTTGATGGTGTAATGATTGGAGATTATGTTTGAGCAATACACATAACACAATCAATGCAGACAAATAAAATTTGCAAAGAAACAGCAGCATACCGTAATAACATTTATAACATTATATAGTATATTCATAACTGTAAACAATAACAAACAAACTGTGGCTCCAGGGGATTAAATTAAACAGCATTCTGAGCACAGTCCAGGATACAAAGACCCCAAACACATCTCAATGTTGTGCTACAAACACATTTCCTGTCTTGTTCTATAGTACATCTGTGAGGAGCCAAACATCTGAACACAAACTTCTAAATTAAACACAAACTGACGAACTTTATATACTCACTCCTTTGCTGTAGGCAGCTGAGGTGGAAAGGGACTGCAAGAGTAGTCTCTTTAAATCTGGCAGGTTGTCACTCACAAATGCTTTGCAAGAATCTGAACTGCTGCCACACAATTCCTCCAGCAACCTAAAAAATTAGTAAAAACATAGTATGTACAGGAATGACTCGCTAAATGATCAGAATACCTTTCACAAAAAGCGAGCTTTCAACAGGGTCACTTAGTATTAATTATATAGAAAATGGTCTGAACAGGCTATTTCTTACATGTGACACATAAATGATGGCTTAATTTGGCTATTGGTATATAACAGTAATTAATTATGTAATGAATAATCCAGGATATCCGTCACATTTACTGAGCTAAATTGGACTCTTTGCTCACATTCAACAAACAGTTTCAGAGCATATCTGGCTCAAACAGAGCAGCCTTCAGCAGGACATCACTGTAACAATTTAAACAGAGAACTCCCATCACAAGGAAATGTGCATAAACTTTTCTAAAATATGAATGCACTGGCAGACCTTGCAGATGAAAGCAGACCCCCTGACACTTTAGTATGTATTTACCAGTTTATATGGGATTAACCAGCACCTGCATTGTTTTATCATTCATTATTTTGCTTTCCTACTTCCTTGTACATGGACCAGGATAGTGCAGTCAGTATAGAGACTGGCACTGCCCACTAAGGTTTACAGAAATTCTCTCCATACTGACTTCTACCTTTTCTTTGAACCTAACATCCAGATCATGTTAAAAGAAGAACTGTTCAGTGCCAATAAAGCAGAGACACTACCACATGCCAAAGTGTATAATGAAAGTGATAAATCTAAATGCAATCTGCAGCTCAATGGGTACCCCTGCAGTTCATACATTCAGTTCTTAACAATTCCATGGGAAGAAATCTGAAAAATAGGTAAAGACGTGTGATTCAGTGATTATATCCTATGCAAAGTTCAAACGATTGGCCAGTTTTCTGAACAAAATACAAACACAAGTTCACTTGTGAAAAGCAGACTGAAAATGAATCCGCAACTTCCTGCAAGTGCAGAAAGACTGCTGGTTGTGTGTCTCTGGTAACATTCCTTCTTCTCAGGATAGTCGGTGATCTGAATGGGATTCTTCAGGACAACTCCTGCATCTTGTTACAATATAGAAATAGAAATCCAGACCAGACTGTTCCGACACATCACAGCATGGTAAATTGTCAAATGAAGGCACAAGCTACACAACAATAATTTCAATTGGAGACACGACCAAGTATACACAAATGACAACTAACCTAATCTGCAATCCATGAAAAGTAGGACTAATTAAAAATTTCAGAAGTAATAAAAATCTGTTACTGAATAAGCGTGTAAGGATAAGAAGAGGAACTCTTTAGAGTCAATTCCTATTTTACCACTTCCGATATCATACTGCATAAGACAAAGCACCATTAAAAAGATCTGATGGGAAAAATATTATTTAGCACTTAGTACTCCACTCACCTGTATGCTTTTTTCTGTTCATGAAGATATTTTGTTTTTGCTAACCTATCCTGGCAAACAGCATACATCTGAGCAAGCCGTGATTTGTCCTGATAGGCCAAGAGTGCCCGCAAAATATCCAGAACACTTTCTTTTACAAATGCATCTGTGTCTGGAGTATTTAACTTCTCTAGGGCACGATCAAACAACTCGTGGCAGAGTTCAGGGCTGGCAACTTTTATGTAAACCTGTAACCAGAAAACAATGCATGCATGGGAAATAAACATAAGAGAATTGCAAAGTCTGCTCCTCTAATAAGATACATGTACATTCACTTTCACTGACTGCAAGAGGACATAATGCAGTATCAAGTGAGACAATTAAAGACCAATATTAACCTTTCTAGAAAAACTGAAACCTATTTTCAAATAAATAAGAAATTCAAAACACCTTTGTAATTTGCCTGAAAATGAACAGCATAGCAGTACCTTAATAGTCTCAAAAGCAGCAAGCCGCTGGCCCTCCTCATCTGTGCCATTTGGCTTAGTAGTATACAGATTGAACAGAATAGGCAAGTAGTTCTTGGCAAATCGAGCCATCTCCTTCACATTATCCTCATTGGCTGCTTCTTGGCTGCTCGTTATCAGTTTGCGTAAGGCTGACATCACATCCAGTCGCAGTTCTTTGTACTCTCCAATTGCCGTTCCCAGTACTTTCGCAATAACCTTCCACAAAGAAAAACAAAGAATGCTGACATGTGTAATGTCAGAACTAAGATATACAGTGCTGAAAATCATGGGGGAATATTTTACACAAGTAACAAACAGGAAGCAGGTCATCAGCTAAATGAGCTATGACTAAGTCTCATGCTGGGACTGGTTAAAGCATACTATGATGATACACCAAATTAAGAAAGCTGTAAGTTTGTTACTCAGGAAACCTTCTTTTGGAACAGTAACAACAAATTTCAGAAAAAAATTACAAGAAACTTAAACAGTTTGTATACGAGAAATGAGGAATAAAAGTGCAAACCAGGAAAACAAACAACCAAAAATAAATGAGGACAGGACAATGGAAGAGAACTGAAGAGCTCTCATTTATAAGATCAGTAATACAATAATACAAGGCATGCAATGTACGTATAACAAAACACTGAGGCACATTCATGCAACCATGGTTGCAGTGGAAAAGCAATAAGTATTACATATTCTGAGTGTGTGTCTATAGCCTTAGTTACCCAGCATTCAAAGTGCATGCACCATATTGTCATCTGTGGCCTGGTTGCCTCTACATTTTGCATATTACCTCATAAATGGCATGATTTTTGGAAAAGGTTATTATTGAACATAAAATGTGTGTTTTGATTTCCTCTACAACTTTTGTCTGAAATATTTCTCATTCTAAGAAATTAGGGACATGTGATAAAAAATGTATATTGGTCTTCATGTAAAGTACCCATTATTTTTGTCAGATTTTAATGAATCTTACTCGTAATTTTCTTGACAGATGTAAAAAAAAATTCTCATATTGTTCCATGTGGACAGACAGACATGAAGAAGCTAACAGCTGCTTTGTGCAGTTTTGCAAACACACCTAAAAACAAAAATTCTAACTTAAGACATAAGCAATACAGCCTGCCCCCACCCACCCAACAAAAGATTTAAAACACATAAAAAAAAACACAAAAAACTCTTCAGTTGTTGACACTGTTACAATCTACGACTGTGAAACAACAACAACAGCAGCGGTGGTGGTGGCGGCGGTGGCAGCGGCAGCAGCACCACCACCACCACCACCACCACCACCACCACCCCAACCACCACCACCACCACCATCACCACCACCAACAACAAAATGTTGTTACACTGCTGAAATCATTGAAATCTGTGAATGTGGAAGAGTATTAGGCCCAAAGAACTTTATTTTTATGTATTTATTTCTGGTTTAT
>JGI20166J26741_11770030_pt1 | contig 10368 bp, 6 predicted proteins | sample TergutCu122P5_FD_26741 | JGI IMG/M metagenome (IMG submission 26741) | reverse complement strand
AGAACCAACTGCAACAGAGCTGTCATCGAAGATAGCCTCTGAGAAATGAGCTGATCGTATTCTCCCAAGCGACTCGGACATCACACGAGCAGGTGACAAGGGTGACCAGACAGGAGAGCGCGTCCACACTATGGAGATGTCGCACGCGCTGGGCCGAAAAAGCGAAGACCCCGCAAGAAGCGGGGCCGTCGTCGCTGACTAGATGATAGCACGCCAAAGGGGCGCGGCGCAAACCGACCGCGCCCCGAAGCGCCCAAAGACTTCTACTTCAGTAACCCCTCCAGCTCATCAGAGATATCCAGGAATAGGTTCCAGACACCGGACGGATGAGCGCATGCGATGTCTGCGCGAGGGGATATACTTGTGCCAACAAGAGAAAGGAAGTGCAACATGGTGGTGGTGTTCGGGATCCTGATGGCGCTCGCATTCATCTCCGGTCTCGTCGGGAGCGGCAAGAAGCGTAAGAAACAGCAAGGTGCGGTAAGCGAAGATCTGCGCGTGATACGCAATGTCGCGATCGTGAGCGCACTAGGTGAAAGACAGTGAAAGCCCACGATAACAGTAGCAGGCCTTGAATGGTGGCCTGGTTTACGCCGAGAGTACAGGCTGCATATTGCAGATACCATATAATGAGAACAGCGTGATCACCGAAGAGAGGATTAGTTGTGATAGGAGTTAGCGCGTAATGGCTTATTATGACCTTTCACTAACAGCGTCGCGAGTTATCGATTGGCACGATGAGGGTATCCCCACTGGGATTGACGTTCAGAAAGTATACATAGGATCCGACGATATGGGATCAGGCTTTCAGGTTGTATCTGCGGTATCCACAACAGCTCCAACAAGAGATCTATTAAAGAGGGTGTTCGCTCTCCGCAGAGGTCATCGCACGGTGTTTCTTGCGGTTGCAATCCGCTGTGCGGACCGGGTATGGATTTTCGGGCCGGATGATAATAGCGACATTGAACAGCTTGAGATCAACCATGCTCAACGCTTCCTCCAGTCGATTCTTGATGAAAGTGATTCGATTGCAGCGCGCAACAGATTTGTTGCGCTGAAGCAAGCTCGTTCCAGTACCAGTATCTCCGGAGTGACGAATAGTGGTTTATTCGCAAGCCATCACCTCAGAGAAAACCTTCCAAATCGTATTGACTGGCAGAAGAATACTGAACAAGCGGAAAATGTCCTCGTCCATCGTGGAAAACGCCTGATAGATGCGCTCGGTTTTCGGAGTGTCTCCGATGTTGGTAATTCGTTTCTGCTTATGGCAGCAAGTGACGCGCCAAGAGCTATCGCGATCCTGATAAACGATGACGATTTCTTTGAGTCAAACAGTTCTCTTTATCAGATATCGCCGGTAGCCTTCGGTTTAGCATTGGCTGCGAAGAAAAATGCGCCATGGCTCATTGTGCTTCGTAAAGATCAGATACGATTATATCCTGGTACCGACGGGGTTGGAGTTGGGCAGAAGGGTCAGGCGGACACCTATCTGGAACTCGATCTTGCAGCCCTTGATCAGGACTATGCGGCACTACTACCGTTGATCTTTTCCGCTGATGCTCTGAGTGTTGATGGAAGCACTGATCAGATCCTAGCAGAGAGCGGAAAATATGCAGCTAATCTGGGTGTGCGGCTCAGGGATCGTATCTATGAAAACGTGGTGCCCCCTTTAGCTGTTGCTATCGCCGAACAATTGCATGAAAACAAGATAGAGCTTGATCCAACTGGCCTTCAGACTGCTTATCAGCTTACTCTACGCATTCTCTTCAGATTACTGTTCCAAGCATACGCAGAAGACCGGGGTTTACTTCCGTCGGGTCGCAATGAGCTCTATGATGCGAACAGCTTGAAGACAATAGCGCGACGTTACTTGAACACTAGCCCAGAAGAGTTTAGTGCAACAGCGCATTCGCTCTGGCTCGGCTTGACCCAGGTTTGGGATGCGATTGATAAAGGGAATACGCTATGGCAAGTCCCTGCCTATGATGGAGGTTTATTCTCAACAGAGTCAGATAGGTCTGATGAAGAAGCTCTGATGGCGAATCTCTCATTATCAGATGAGGTGCTTGGCCCAGTGCTACATAGTTTGCTGATCGACACTCCTGAAGAAGGAAACCACGGACCGGTTGATTTTCGATCTCTGTCAGTCAGGGAGTTCGGCAGCATCTATGAAGGCCTCCTGGAGAGCTCACTTTCAGTTGCGGAAACTGATCTGGCTATAGATGCAAACGGAGCATGGGCTCCGGCGAAAGAGGGGGATACGGTTGAGATCAAGGCAGGGGCGGTGTATTTCCATTCTGCCTCAGGGGAGCGAAAGGCTACCGGCTCCTACTTCACGCCGAAACCGATCGTTGATCATTTGATTGAACGTTCAGTGCAGCCTGCTCTTGCTACTCATCTGGAAAAGATCGCCAATTTGATGAACGATCATGAGGTGAAGAAGGCCGAGGGGCAATTCTTCGACTTCCGGGTAGCTGACTTGGCTATGGGCTCCGGGCACTTTCTTGTAGCAGCAGTAGATAAGATTGAGGCGATGATGCGCAACTTCATCAGCGATCATCCTTTAGGAAGTGTCAAGGACGAACTCACCCGGCTGGCAGATGTTGCAAAGAAGGCATTGGGCGATGATACGGTTGCGCAATGCGAAATCGATAGCATCAATCTGCTGCGTCGTCAGATTGCTCGACGCTGTATCTACGGGCTTGATATCAATCCGATGGCGGTTGAACTAGCACGATTAGCTTTGTGGATCCATACCTTTGTCCCAGGTTTGCCAATGTCAAACCTGGATCAGAATCTGGTATGCGCTGACTCACTGACGGGAGTCGGTTCGATCGAAGAGGCGTTGGAAGCATATAACCCGGAGATGGCTGCCACGGGGAAAACAAAAGGCCAAACGAACATGTTCGCCGAGATGGTTATGAGAGAAAAACTCGAGAGTGCAAAGAGCCTTTTGAAGGATGTTTCTTCTGCAAGTGAAGCCAATAAAGCTGAGATCGAGAACAGCAACCAGCTCTTCCAGAAAGCCAGACAGGAAACAGAGCCAATCAGAAAGCAGTTCGATGCTGCAATCGCCGCACGTGCAGGGCGGATTGACCCCCTGAGTAAAGTGGGTGAAGAAGATATCCTTCAGTATATGGGCAGTATGGAAGTTGAGGATTTCGTTAAAGATTTGAATCCTGCGCATATGCCCTATCTGTTCCCTGATGTTTTCATCCGTGATAATCCAGGTTTTGACGTGATTGTGGGGAATCCACCATGGGAAACAATAAAAATTGAGGAACATAAATGGTGGGGACTTCGAATTCCTAAATTGCGTTCAATGCCAAAGAAACAACAGAATATCGCTCTAGAAGAGTTTAAACTTCTACGGCCAGATCTTACAGTCGTTTATCAAAATGATGTTAAGAAAAGAGATGAGTATAGAGCAATAATTCTCGGGGGCCCATTCCGTGATCTTGGAAGCGGCGGAGATGTAGACCTATATCAAGCATTTGCTTGGCGGAGTTGGCAACTAATCAGGGAAGGGGGTGTTACTTCTCAGGTATTACCGAGAATGTCCCTACTGAGTTCAAATTTGCTGCCTTGGCGCAAAGAAATACTCGATAATGGCTCATTTGCGGACGTTTGTTTTCTGACAAACACCAACGGATGGGCGTTTGAGGCAGTTCATCCACAGACCTCAGTTGCGTTGGTGTCTGTGTCGAAACAGCCAGACGATAACATGTATGTCTCCGGGCCATTTCATGATGAGAAATCCTTCTTGAGGGATGCAGATACAAGGACTGTCATACCTGTTTCAGAGTTTCTACAGTGGTCGAACACCCTCTCGTTTCCATTACTACCAGACAATGACGCTATTGAGCTATTCCGAACCTATAGAAGAAATCCCAAATTCTCGCAAGCTTTTTCTGATTTTGAGTTTCGTCCGTTACGGGAATTTGATTCAGCAAACGATAGACAGTACTTTCAATTTGATCTTGAGGAGGCACTTGGACGAATTCCGATTGACAAAGGAGAGTCATTCAATATTTGGGATCCGGATTACAAAAAACCATATGCGTATGGGAGACCAACAATAATACGTAAGCGATTATCCGAAAGGATGATAAAGGGTGTTGTTAATACCAAGTCTGCGCTGTATCAATTGCACTATGAAGATGGGTTATTGCCGATAGATTATCCTCGAATAGCTTTTCGCAAGATTACTAATTCCACAAATTCAAGGACGGTGATTTGTTGCTTATTGCCACCTGGTCATACAACACAAGATGGAGCTCCTGTGCTTGTACGAAGGTCGGGTGGAGAATCTAGTGAAGCATATCTTCTAGGAATAATGAGTAGTATTCCCTTTGACTGGGAGGCACGATTATCAGTTAATCAGAATTTAACATTCGAGGTTTTAAATGACTTGAACATCCCTCGATTCTTATATAAGAATGCCAAGTGCAAACGCGTGGCTGAGATCTCAGGTCGTCTCGCCGCAGTCGATGAACGCTATTCTGATTGGGCTGAAGCAGTCGGTGTCCCTGTTGGCTCTGTCACAAACCAGCAGGAGAAAGAAGCCTTGATCGCCGAGCTGGACGCGCTGGTATCGCTGCTATACGGATTTTCTGAAGCGCAGGTTAAACATATTTTTGCGACTTTTCATCGTGGGTGGGACTATCAATCCCGACTTGATGCAGTATTAACTTACTACAAGAAATGGAAATAGAGGAAGGCTTGTTATGGATGAGAACCAGTTACCCCATTTCGCAACGAACGGCCTGTATGCTGGCAAGACAGTTGCCAGTGAGGTCAACAAGATGTTTCGGATTATGCGTGAGCAACTTGTGGTGAAGCCACCTGTCAAGATAGCAACCGCCTATATCAACCCTGAAGGCTTCTCACTGCTTGCTGACGAACTTGAGCAGGCTTCTGTTGTTATGCTTCTTTTGGGTGCAGAGCCTGATGCGAATAAAGAACATGTGGTCGCTCACTCTGATGGTGATCAAAATCAGGCACTTGCTTCGGTGCTGAGTAATCATGACGCCTGGCTAAAAGCCGAACGCGACAATATGGGCTTCACACTGAAGTCGACCAGTGAAGCGAAGCGTATGGTTGATTGGCTTAATACGCGTAATGAGGACGGGCATCAGACTGTAGAAGTAAGAAGATATGGCAAAGGATTTCTCCATGGGAAAGCTTATATATCTGCCGATGCGTCACTCCCCGCGACTCTTGCAGGCTCCAGTAACATGACCTTCGCAGGTCTGAAAACGAATGTCGAGCTTAACCTTGGTTTCGCTTCTGATCCTTTGCATACGCGTAATGTGATTGAGTGGTTCGATCATTATTGGGAACTGAGTGAATCCTATGATCTCGCGGGTCTTTATGCAAGGCAATGGGATCCCCATTCTCCGTGGAGTATTTTTGTACGGATGCTTTGGGAACTCTACGGATCAATGTTGGGTGACGAGAAACAACCGGTGACGACATTGAATCTCACTCGTTTCCAGAGCGATGGGGTTTCCCGGATGGAGCGGCTCCTTGAGTCGTTGGGTGGTGTACTGGTGGCCGATGAAGTAGGTTTGGGGAAGACCTATCAAGCGGCGGAGATCATTTCCAGATTCACTGAAATAAACCGCCAGCGCGTACTGATTGTTTCTCCTGCCTCTCTGAAAACCAGTATGTGGGAGCCCTTCATCGATCGCTATGGATTCCGTCTAACAAAAGTGTTCTCCTATGAAGAGATCAGGAACCGAATGAGCTTGGATGATCCTGGGCACGAGGCTTTCGCGAAGCAGATGGAAGAATACGCGCTGATCGTGGTCGACGAAGCCCACAACCTGCGCAATTCGAATGCTGCTCGTTCTGAGGCGATTGACAAGATCATTCTGGGCGGAAAGCACCCGAAGAAAGTCATTCTGTTAACTGCGACGCCTGTCAACAACAGCCTGTCTGACCTGGAAACACTTATCAAATATTTTATTCGAGATGATGCCTACTTTGCTTCTATCGGCATACCATCGATACATGTTTACATCAAAGAAGCTCAGTCCATCGATCCTGAGAATCTTACCCCTGAGCATCTCTTCGATCTAATGGATCAAGTTGCGGTGCGCAGAACGCGTAAGTTCGTAATGGATCAATACCCCGGAGAATCTATCATCGGCGCCAACGGGTTACCGACGACGATCTCATTTCCGAAACCTTGCGTGAGACGCATCGAGTATAACTTAAGTGATGACGGCATAGCTTTTATCGACCGGATGATACGCGCTTTATCTACTCCGGATAATCTTGGCAATGAGCCTCAAACGGAAGACCAGGATGGGTCGACTGAACAATTGGTTCTTGCGCGTTATATGACCAGTCTGTACCTCAAAAACGAAGAGATTGAATCGTATCAGCTTAGTAATGCGGGGCTGCTCCGTTCGGCTTTACTGAAGCGCTTGGAAAGCAGTCCATATGCGTTACAACGAACGTTGGAGACGTTGATAAAAGCGCATAAGACTTTCCTTGGAGGTATTGGTAGTGGTTATGTACTCATCGGAGACGCACTTAATGAATGGGGCTCCTCCGAGTCGGATGACCTGGATGAGTTTATTGCACAGCTTGATGATGACAAGTCGAAACAAGCAAGAACCGCTTCTGACTTTGATATAGTAAAGCTTCAGCATGATGTTGAGTGCGATCTATTGCTTCTCGAATCTCTTCATGAGGATGTCTGCATGATCGCTTCAGAGCAGAACGTGAAAGTTGCGGCGCTTGTAGATGAACTCAATGAGATCGCCAGTGAAGCTCGGCGGATGGATCCAAGTGGTCTGTCCTCGGAAGATCGCAGAAAGACCATAGTGTTCTCAACGTATTCTGATACGGTGATCTCTTTGCACGATGAACTATCCCGGATTATCGATTCGGCCCCGGACTCCTCACCACTTTCTGATTATAAAGAGCGGATCGCGCCACCAATTCTGGGCGCTTATGCCTCGGTGCAAAGAGCCGGGAAATCCGGAGGTGTTTCTCAGGAGGGTCGCGCGCAGACGATCGAATCGTTTGCCCCGAAGACAGCTGGTCCGCTTGAGGGGGAAGGTAAACCTCTCACCCCGGACAGATACGATCTGCTTATTACTACTGACGTTCTTTCTGAGGGCGTCAATCTCCAACAATCAGGGCAGATAATAAACTATGATCTACCATGGAATCCTATGAGGATCGTGCAACGGCATGGTCGTGTAGACCGTATTGGTAGTCTCCACAAAGAGGTTGATCTGGGGTTGTTCTTCCCGGATCAACGTCTTGATGAGATGTTGCATCTTGAAGAGACATTAAATCGAAAACTTGCGCAGGCGGAAGCTGCGGTTGGTACTGGTGAGGTGCTCCCCGGTAGGCGTTCATCTTCAGAAGTGATTCTTACTGATGATGACGTTGCTGCTCAGATGGAGGCGCTACTGGCGTCCCGGGGAAGCAGCGCCGCTCTGTCTGGAGAAGAATACCGCCGCCGTCTTTTTAAAGCGCTGGATCAGGATGCGATATTCAAGCAGGGGACAATTGAACTTCCCTATGGTGTTGGTAGTGGTTTTGAGAACCCCCAGATCGCTGGTAATGGCTATGTGTTCTGCGTAAAGATCGGTGAGTCGGGAAAGCCATGGTTCAGGTATGTTTCAGTTGACAGTTGTTGGGATCCTCAAGCTGTCGATAATGAGCCTAGTGTTTCTTCTGACACGCTTTCATGTTTGGTGGCGGCAGATCCAAATGACGAAAACGCCTTACGAGTAATGACTGAAGCGATGTATGAGAAGGCATTTTTTGCGTGGGAGATAGCACGTCAAAACGTGTTTGATGCTTGGCGGAAACTGACTGATGAGAACAACCTTTTGCCAGATATACCGCTGGCTTTCAGAGATGCAGATGCGCTGGTTGTGTCCAATGGTACATTTCTGGGACGTGATAAGCAGCGTGAACTGCATGCGCGTCTAAACAGTGTGCCACAGGTTAAAGTAAAAAATGCCGTTCGTGCGATACTAAACAAACAGGATTTAACTGATGAGAAGAAGATCAACGCGATCATCGAAGAGCTTGATGCAGCTGGTATCCAAGCGCCTCCGAAGCATGAGCCTTTGCCGAGAATCAGTATCGATGAAGTTCGTCTGGTAGCTTGGATGGCGGTTGTTGGGACGGCAGACAAGGAACAATCCTCATGACTTTTTTCAATCAGCATCGGCGAAAGATCCGGTGATAAACATTTGTTTGCAGCGAAGAAGGTGATCATTTATGTCAAACGCAGCAATCCAGTGTATCCCAGTTAGCGGCATGTCTGCCGAGACAATAGTCATGTCAGTGATTAGTCTCGTTGCGCTGCTCATTGCTTTAGGGTCGCTTCTTGTTGCATACTTCACGTTCATTAAAGAAACGTCCCCTAATGTAATTGTGTACTTGGAGAGCAATATAGATACCGGCGAGGTCGCTCTTGTGGCAAAGAACTTTGGTAATGGCATTGCATACGATCTAAGCTTTTTTAATTATGATGGTCTTCCAGTACTTGAAGGCTTAGAAGAAAAGGTGTTCTCGGGCTTTCTTAAGAATGGCATCCCGATGCTAATACCACAAGGTAGTCGGAGAACTATTATTCATGTGGCGAATGAAATGAAAGATGAGATAGAAAACGTTGGCTATAACATAACAGTGGAATACTTTGCTCGCGGAAGATGGAAACAGAAACTGGTTCGCCAGCCGTATATCTTGGACTACTATTCGTTTGCAAATTCTATCTACATACACAGTAACGAAAGGAAAATTCTTGATTCCCTCCAATCTCTAGAAAAGAGTCTCAAAAAGATTTCCGAAGCAACTTGAACCCTGAGGGCGCAGAAGATGATCATAAACCCCGCCGACAGGCGAGAACTCCCTATCTAATCTGCTGGCATGACATGACTAGGATTAAGGCTGCATTTTTGATCGGTGCAGAGTCCAAAAAAAATGCACCATTGCAATTGCGCTATCGACTGCCAACTTTGCTTCAATGGGGCTGGGCTCCTTAAACTGCACGACATCTCTACCGTGGCCAGTGCCTTTTGCATTTCGCAATTCTGTGATCCCTGTAGTGATCCCAGAAAGCCCGCCAATTATCTTTTTAATAGCTGGATATTCCGACTTGAGCTCCAACTCATTCTTTACTAATTTGATGAGGGCTGAAATGTCGAATGAATCCAAATCTACATACCCGCGTTCTCGCAGGATGGTCTTGCAGCAAGACTCAATAAGCTCCTTTGCTTTCCCAATAGCATCAGACGGGTGCTTGTTAATTGACCTTAACATTTGATTAATCTGGTTATCTGCGTACTCACTATTGAATGCGTGCTTTATAGAATCCGCCTGCTGTTTGGTGATACCGTCTCGGACACAATTTTCATAGCGCTTAACAATTTCTTTTAATTTTGTGATGGTGCTGTCGGCTATGCAATAGGATGTTGTCGCGAGATTAATTCCCTCATAGTAATCAAGCAAATCTGTCACGAGCTTGATTTTGTTAGCTGTTGGCACCTCAAGATCATCTATGAACATCTCAAATGAACGCCCCTTTGAAGCCTGATAGTAGCCCTGGATTGAAGTGCCAGCGCTCTCCATTGTGAAGCTATCGAAAGTGTTGTTTGAAAAGTTCAAGACATATCCGCTGCTGTTAAAGGCAGCTTTTATTACTGCCCGTTCTGCTATTGACAGAGTATCGTTTGTCACCGGCGGTGTCTTTCTGCTAGGGGTATGTTTGTAGTAGCAGTATATCATCACACTTTGCCTTTGTAGAACCGCTTAGATTGTCGGAATATCTTCGCATCCAGGCATTAATGCTGTCTGATTCGAGGAGCATCAGTTCTGTAGACAGCGCTTGGCGATATGGAAGACGCGGCCAGTGAGTTCGTCGTGCAGGGCCTCGAGCTGGACTATGCGCTCGTCTCCTGGGACGGCGACCTGCGGCTGCAGGGTGGCGGCGATGGACGCGCTCCGCAGTGGTCGTATCACGACTTTCGGGGGATCGCTGGACGAGTGTCCTGAAGGCGGAGAACCGGGGGTACCTGAAGAACGCCTATCGGGTGTTGCTCACGCGGGCGCGGCAGGGGATGGTGATCTTCGTGCCGCTCGGGAACAATCCGCCGGATGCGACGCGGGACTCGACGTACTATGACGGGACGTATGAGTATCTGAAGGAGCTCGGGATTCCGGAGCTGGTGGGGGCGGGCGAGGATCGCGGGTACTGAGGGGTAGGATGCACGAGCGTGTTGCACAACCATTCGCAAGTTTGATAATATGTGAGTAGTTATGTTCTGCGATATCGGGATATAGGGTATGACTCTCTACACCTACAAAGAAGCGCTCAGCCGATATGGCTCG
>JGI20166J26741_11769918_pt1 | contig 10368 bp, 7 predicted proteins | sample TergutCu122P5_FD_26741 | JGI IMG/M metagenome (IMG submission 26741) | reverse complement strand
ATGCCGAATGTACAGTAGAAAACTCCTGATGATGGGCAGAGAAGATGCCCGAAACATGTAGAGTTTTATAACAGAATAGATTTGAATAATTAGTGCGTCTGTTTGGTTATTAAAAAGAAATTTATTACGATGCACGGTCCCATGAATGTAAACCTTTGTCAATATTTACTCCGTGACGCAGATGTGACAGAGGTCGAATGTCTTTTGTTTTTAAGACTTTACTGCACAGTGATAAATATGCCTTGCACCTGCTTCAGTATTCAAAGCCCATTGTGCCTTCTCCACAGTTTATTTACGTGCTAATTGTGAATGTCAGAACAGACAAAAATTTTGGCTAAATTCGTGGTGTTTTTGATACTGACACAACTGGAGTGCTGGTTATGTAAACCATTTGAAGTGGCAGAGCAAAGGAGCGCAGTATAACCACTCTACTATTACTGAATATCTCATATGATCTTCATATGAGGCTGAAGATGGAAGTAAGGCAAGTTAAAATTGAAAAGGAAGTACCAAATTTTAATCGAGATACTCGAAACTAATGTACCACTAGAAGATCTAAGCGGAAAGCGAAGGATAATGCTGATATAAATCTTAGATGTCAGGATTTTCTTGATAGTATCCAAAGCGAGCGTTTCAATGAACGCGTTGCCGATATTCCGTGATGTATATAAAACGGGGACTTTTTTGATCGGCTAAAAGATTATAAGCTGAAGAAAGTAAAAGTTCCGTCCGATGGAATCAGTCAATATTAAGACAGTTGGTCGCCGGTTTTTCGCAGCGGAGAAGAGGGTTCATTCCTAGGATAACCCAAATGGGAATTGTGAGGGACCAACTGACACTAGGAAAGTATTTTCGTCAAGTAATTTTGTATTTCCCTTGGAGTTACCATTCCATTAGTACTCCATGCGCATCTAGAATTACGGCTGCCACAACAGGTCAATATGAGGCTGCAGCAAGAAAAGGCTCAGTCTCACCCTATTGCTACAACTGAAAAAATTGTAACATTGTTTGTGCCTTAAATTGCATTTGTTAGTTGTATCAGCGGTGTATAACATTATCTGGGTCGTAGAAATACTGGCTGCAGATAAGACTATGTGACCTGTATTAAACTGTCTTAGGATCATGTCCATTGGAAGGCTTGGTACTTGCTGTGATGAGCCTACTTTTCATGCTGTTATATTTCGGTAACTGGCAAAATTTGTCTTAAGGAAATGGTTTGTGAGGGTGGGAGGTGGATGAAGCTGGCTCTGGGTCGTGTCCAGTGGTGGGTTTTGTTATTAGACATGTTTAACCTTCCAGTCAGAATACAAAGGAGTCAGTCAGCAAGCCGCATTTTCCTGTAGTTTATCAGACATGATTGGAACAACAGATACGTGGACGCAAAATAACCTCTCCGGTCAATACGATGTGTTTGAATAGAGAATAAAAACTGTTTTTTCCTGTTCACTTTGTTCATTCATTCTACTAGAACCTTTATTTGCGATTCTGTGCAAAGCGTATCTGTGTTTGTGTATGTGGGCTATTATTTGTGCGTTGGACATGCCATGCCTTGTTTACGTTAGATTGTTGACGCAATTGGAAGCCATTTCCAAGCAAGTGTTGCAATGGACTATTCCCATATACACATTTCGAAACTTTCGCCTAAGTAGCGTGGTACTAACAGGCGACATGTGGTAGTCCTTTACGACGCATGGTCTTGGGCCCTTAATATAGTGGATTTTTATGTCTCCAGTATGATTTTATGACATAAAAAACACACAGCGCTGAAAGGAACACCTATTCAAACGTTTAAGTTTTATACGTGTAAGACCAAGGACTTCACACAAACATTCTTTGACTGGGATATTAAAAACTGTACTGAGACAATGTAAATATATGCTGTATTTTTTATTAGAGTCTTAGGCATGTAGACTGCAATCCAGTCAACACCCACACAGAAAAATAAATAACCCAGACTTCTGATAAGATATGACCTCCGACGCTGGTAAATCAGTTACCAGCATGAGAGTCGCTGTATGCATGAAACTGCTGGAGAACAGACGGTGACTTAGATAGCTTTATGCACTATGAAACCGAAAAAAAAAGCATGAGAAAGGAAATGATTTCGAATGCGTATGCGGTTATACATAATTCAGGACGTGTCTGTACTCTCTGGGAGGCGGATGCTAACGCCTCATCCCTCACAAGTGGGGGGAATCTGTATTTTCTAAAATCAGGAATGGAAGATAAATCTCCAATCCAAGTGCACAAGATTTGTGATATTTCTGTATCTGTGTGTGAGGCAGTGCTGTGAAGTTATATGCATCGAACAACATCGTTGGAAAGGCATGTACAAATATGAACTTCTTCCACCATAACTTTCCAGCTTTTTTTGTGGACAGAACGAAAAAGTTGAGTGACCATGAATGACAAAGTCTGGTGTCAGTCGTGACAACATCGCTAGCAATCTATACATGTTATTTTCCAAATAATTCAGTTATTCTTATTAAGATATTAAGAAAAATAACACGTGGTGACTTGTAACAGATGATTTTTCGTGTTTTTTTCTGTAATCCAGCATCTAACAGGATTATTTGCAGATACAGTTATGTTATTTGTTTTTAAATTGTTGGTATGAAAGTGTAAAACATTGAAATGATTCAATCAAAAGTTCTCGGGTTGAAATGGTAGTTACTGAGTTCACCAAACGGGGTATCTCCTTGAACACATGGAACGTTATTTCCGCACGTTTGCCTACTCAGATTACAGGGGTATTCAATGGTAACTGAACATTTTAAAACTGTATTCATCAGTTATTATCGTACGAATATCGAGGGGTTATGTCAAGGACCTCGTATCCGTACCACCTCTTCCACCCAGCCTTAAAGAAATGAAGGAATAAATCGTGCCTGCTGTGTCAACCATCGAAGGTGATATACTACAGAGGGTATGGCATGAATCAGAATACAGAATTGACGCGTGTCTTGTGACACGAGAGGGACATATTGAGCATCTGTAAGATTAAGAAAACGCTGAGAGAATTCCTTTATTAATGGTTTAGACTACATGTTAATACGAAACTTAGTTACTGACTAATGCATTTTTTAATAAGTTCGGGTCTGTGTTAATCACCCTGTATAAGGTACCCACAGAAACATTTAGGACAAACATCGTCAGCATTGTATTTATTTGTTTATTTTCTCTTTTATTCTTATTTGTGCAGCAACGCTAACCGTAATTCACACTACGTAACTTCGAATGAAAGAACTATTGTGAATATTTAAGAATCTTAATAGACCGTAGCTTCATTTGAGGTATTATTCCGAGCGTTCGTACGGGCTGATTGAGAAAATCTACGAAGACACTCAGAGTAGACAGTGTTATGGCTGAGCTTTGGTATCCATACATACCGATAACGAAATGAGCTGCGATAATCATGTAAATACTTAATCAATGTAATCTTCCGTAGATCGAGTACTTACTTGTTTTAAAATTTTCTCCACGTAAAATTAAAAACCGCTATGCGACAGCCAAATCCTGTATTGTTCATTACATACCTGTAAATAAAACAGACGACATTAGTTTATTTTATCCTTTACAAAATGTTTATATTGATGTTCAGATAACCCAACTTCTGCACGGACTTGGACTGCTTATACACTTTATGTTTCAGGTGTTCAGTATCTACTGCAAATCGTATTTTCTCTTTATGGAACAGAAGTATATGTAGCTACTACGTTAACATTGAGTGCTACTCCGTTTTTTACACGTATATAGTGCGTCTATAGTTTCACAAGACACAGCGATTACATTTCTAAAATGCTTCAACCTGCTGGTCTTTGTAGGGGAGGAACGTTTACTGTGAGGAAATGAAAGGAGACTTGTATATTTGATCCACTGAAAGTTTAGAATGTCTAGTTAACATAATAATAACAATTGTATCTAAACTACATAAAACTCGTAATTTAAATAAGCCAATTAAAGAACTGACAATAACACCAGAAAATAAATTTATTACTGAAAATTTATAGACGAATTTCCTGAGCACCAGATATAATCATTATACTGGCGTGACTCTGTCGTCAATAATGGTTATTTATCAGATTTTATTTCGTTATTACTTTAGAAGTGTTGAAAACTGCTGTAATTAAGTTATGTAAAATATATTTTTGGTTTCACTCACAACATCGTAGTACGCCCGTTTTAATTATGCACACTTCTTTATTTACATCAAAGTTTTCTACATATTTCGGTCACTTTTGTTTGCTAGTGAATATTTTTACTGTAGATAAGCGTATTAAAGCTTTCACGGTTTTTTGCACTATGTAAAAATAACAGTCTTTACAACAATATATATATATATATATATAAAGTAGGTAAATGTATTTATGTTGTGTTTTGATTGTATTTTTCTCACCAGGAAGATTGATTCTTTTTGGAATGAGTGATCCTGCAGTTTTGATTTAAATTAATATTTCTGCGTAAATGAGGTCATGGTTTCCCTTTTGTTGTTTACCACTACTGCATACATATTTATTTTTTTTAGGCTTCTACGTGACCTACCTTGCCTTCTGCAGGAAAGGATTTTATGAATTTAGTGTCGGTTGTGTGTATTTGTACTCGTACAGGATGTGGCAGACTTGTCATTTTGGTTAAAATTATTCTGAAGACAGGTAAAATAAAATTAGACATGTTCAAGTAATTTATGTATTTATTTGATTTATTAATTTTGAGTGTGCAAAATATTTGTGAGGAGGTTTGGTATTTTAATTTTGTATTTATATTAACAATAATATTGGAGCCTTATCTAACCGAGGCCCCAGAAAGAAGTCTACGTATTGACTCTTTGCAATTCTCTCCATCCATTACATTTCAACCCCACTGTTTTTCCTTTATTTCCTTCGAGCCTTCTGGCCATTCTCTTCAAACGAATGTTATGATAAAGACATACTAATATTTTATAATGAAACCCCCTTTGGGCTGGTTGAATTGGGCCGGGGGAGGATGCAGATTAATGCAGAAATGGGTGGCGAAGGAGGAAGCCAGGAGCGTCGTGATATACTCCGTGGTACTTCGTTCTATGGCCTCAGTGCTGAAACTTACATGACAGATTTGCAGTTTCTACAACGGTGTGAATATAGGTTCACGTCTTCTGGGGTGAGAAGCTGTGTCACTTTATTACTAGTTCGCGACGTTTCGAAGAAATGTAGTTCCGTCATTCCCAAGGTTCAAGGAATCCAAATCTTGGACACTTTGACACTTGAAGCGTCACGTGCCAGACGACCTGAATCATCATATTCCATGAGGTCTCGAAAGAAACTCAGATGTTACGTGCAGGGATAAATATATCTACAGTTTTGCTCGTATCTGTTGTGGCAGAGGGTACTCAGACTCTATAGATCCGGTCGAAGAATGGCTCATGAGAATGGTTATCTGTGACGCGACGTCGTGTGGTCCGTTGTATAGAAAACGACGTCGCTGAGGAATATGCTACCACCACCATCAGCATAAACAGAGCAGGCAGCAGTTTACTCTGAAACGTCGGTACATATTTACAAGATTATTCGGCAACAAAGTCAGTAATCTTCGTAGTTCTACTGACAGAACTTACAAATCTCACAATTAGTGGCAGTAATATTCTCTTCGAGATCAGGGTGATGAAATCGTTCACTGGATGGCATAAAGTTTAAGAGGAAAGCACGGCGTAGAAAAAACTGAAATTTCGGAAGAACACTCTTGAGACAAATTGGTGTCCACGTATAAGACTGTACGATGTAAATTAAGAAAACAATAATCTGAAAATTGACAGCCATAAATCTTCACAACTTGAAGGCGATGGAAGACATTCACGTCTGAATAAGACATCAAACAATTTCACTCTAAAAGTGTTTGGTTGTATTGTATACAGTGAGCAGTGGTTTGTGGCCGTAACTTCACGGCAAGTATCCCGCGTGCTGCTAGTTGGTGAGAACGTCAAAGTTTATGCGGGTAGCATGCAAAGGGTTCTTTTTAACTTACTGGTTTATTTGCCAACTCTATTCATATCTAGATCACGTCTTCGAAGGTAGATAAATGAGTGTGAGTATGGAACACTGATGAAGCTTTGAAACTGCTCAAACAGTGTAACATTAAAAATTTTGTATTACGCCAATACATTTTATTGATCTGTTTCAAATGATTCTTGTATTAAGCAGCAATTACTTCCGATTGGTCTTTATAATCAAGACACAGCCTCCTTTCTGTTCGTTTTTACTGAATGTTTTAATATTATATTTAAATATTTCCAGGGGTTTAAAAGCTTCAATCAAAGAACTTCCATACAATAATCGTTCTGAGAATGATAATATATGATGTAGGTGTATTGCTAAGTTTATTGGTTAGCCTGTCCGCGAACAGTCTTTAATTCTGGAACTGACAATGAAAAATGAAGAGAAACTAATGTCTACATCAGGATCGGTTTGCTTTCTTCACATCCTGCAGTCTAATATGTTTATTTAGACTTCCGTTAAGCACTCCGTTAGCTAACAAACCATAGCTTAAGGATCTAATGTAACCCTGCCTTGCCATTATTTGCACTAAAGTTTTATCTCGACTTTCTATTGCCATTGTTTTCCTAAGTTATATTCTGTTTTCAAAACGAACAAGAAATTCGACGTGCAGAATTTAAGGAACATTACAATAACATGTCCTTTTCAATACAGCTAGTTGCTATTCATAAGTAGAAGGAAAGACAATCAGCAATATAACTACATATTTCAGGTAATGAGGGCCACCGTCAGGTCAAATCCCAGCACGAAACCCATTTTTTACTTTAACTTTCCTCGTAGGTATCTTACTGTAAACACTATAAAATCTGGTTAGTTTATGCCAAATCTACTGCTGCTTTCAGTTTTGTAGCTTTTGCGGACATTGCTGGCAGTTAAGAAGGTAAAATCCTCAGTGTTATAAATTGATTGGCGGAAAACTAGAAAATTAAGATTTTATTATTATGATTCACAGATTAATGCGTGCACAACAATATTTAGGTTCATCATTTAAATTGTAAACTAACTCCCGCAGTTAACAACCAGAGCAAATTTAGGGCCTCTTGAGTTTGTATTTTTAATGTACTGAAGTAATTGTGCTTTTTGCCTCCCTGGCGAAGAGGATTGCAATATTCTTGTGAATTAGTTTGTGACTTAATATTTGTTTACGTGGGACATGTGAAATGGTTATGAAATTTTCTTTGGCGAACAGGAAGGAATGGGTGCACGTCAGACACAGGGGTAGAAGGGAAGATAATATTAAAGTTTAAATAAATTAGACATGGGATGTATTAAATTGACTGAGGATATATAATTCTTATTTGTTCAATTTTGAGTTTTTAGAATTGGTGGGAATTTCTTGATGAGAAAATGGATTCTCAGATTTTCACTACGTCTTTTATCCCTATATGTTAACCAGGATGGATACCGACAATTCGTTTATCCTGGTGGCCGGCAGACACTACATTCAGTAGCCTTTCAGAACGGGGAAATATGGAAACTATTAGGGAGTAATGGCTTTGATAATTAAGAAATTAATTGTTACCCTGAGGTCGTTACGTGGAAACTGATTACTTCTTAACCATTGTAGAAATTCCTGACATTTTTTAAATAAAAAATGCCCGATACTGGTTTATATTTGCTGCCGTACATTCTAACTGTATTAATACCAATTTTATTATTTGCCTACTGTTTAGACTTAGGTATTCCAAAAGTCTGATTTTCTTCCACGTTTGACAAATAAAATCTTCACATGCATTTCAAATTATTTTCATTCTTGCATCACTCACCATCCATCTAATTTTCATAGATTTAGTATTTCTAATGATGTTGTAGTTTTATGAGCAGTAAAAATTTCAAATACGAGTAATTTATATTTCGTTTAGCGACGATGTTTTAGTCTCAAGTTATCAAGGAATCTGTCCGTATTTTAATAGAGTTTCAACAAATAATAATTTGGAAGGGGCTGTCACTGCACATTTAAAAGTACTAATTACACTACTGTTCGTAGGCAAAGTAAAGGGTGAAAATCCTTAATTCGAGTAATCGGTCTTTGGGGCAAAACTTTTGTCTAGGAACTCCCGAATAGTGTTTAGGCGTGCTGCCAAAGACTAACCACTGCGTTCGGATTTATTCTCGAAAATATAAATACGAGATAGTAAGGAAGAATGGGAAAAATAAAAGCCAAGATGAAGAAAAAAGAAGAGCTATGAAATTGACACAATACTCACAATAAGACATTCCTTTCTTTTTGAAGTAGCGTGCAATATAAACAGCGTTAGAACTGTACTGAGATATAAAAACGTATCTGCGGCGGTTGCTGCTACATTTCGCAGTGTCAAGTTTGCCGTGTTGTCTCTGCATAATTATCATGCAACAGACAAAGGACTGCTGGAATATTCCGGTAGGTGCAGTAACAAGGCAACGGGAGAGACGGTAGATTAACCAGTTTTATAGTTCGGCATGGAATGAGGTTTGCGTTCTTCTGCACAGCTTTCATATTGTCCCTGAGGTCCACCCAGTTTCCTTTCTAAAGTTCTAAAGCGGCCGGGGCGTGAAGGTGACCAGGTACCCCTGTCCAGTGTTCAGATTAAAAATATGCGAAATTATACTTCTTCATATCATGCTGCTTAATCAAATAAGCCTACAATTTTTCATACAGACTGGTTCGAAAATGAAATTGATTTGCGTGATTTCAAGCTTCCGCCGTGATGTAGAGAAGAACTGCACATTCCTGGGCGATTACACAGCGAGTAGTGGTAATTTCTTACCAACGTTTCAGGACAATCTCCTTTCAATTCTTGAACCTTTAAGATGGAACCGATAGGTTGTCCCGATACGTCGGTAAGAAATTACCACTACTCGCTGTGTAATAGCCTAGAAGAGCGCAGTTCTCAACCTTTGATTTGCATTAACTAGCGAGATTTTCTGACCAGCTGAACGACTCTAGTATTGCAAGAATAATTTTGATCCATGCATTAAAGTGACGGGAGTAAGAAGCGTTCAGGTCGGTCGCCTGCACACTTCCATTTTGTCATCAGTAACAACAAACTGAGAGCACAAAGAGTCATAAGGAACGAAACTAGAACACATTTGATAAATGGTGGGAGTTGGGGAGGGCACGCAGAATGGCAGTAGTGTCTAGAAAAATATGAGGGCGAATACGTGTTCATTCTTTCCTTGACCCGAGTTTAGTCTGTTGATTCAGCTGAGTGCTATAGAAATAATCCGCGTATTAAAAATTGAAAATGTTAGAGTATTGTACAAATTGTGAAGCTCCCTATTAAGTTTTTGTTTCTTTTATTTTCTTGTACGTCACGACGCCAACTTTATCATAATCGACCGTCGTAACAACGTAGTTGGGTTTGGTGTTCATACTTGAAACATGGACTGTATTTATCTCGGAAGTAATATTAGAATCTGAGTGGGAATCTCTCCAGGATATGGACAATAAACAGCTCCTGTACCGCAGTACAGCTTAAGCAAACCGGCAGGCGCAAAATGATGTTGACGGAACAAACAGAGTGGCTATCGATGTGCGGCCAGTAGTAAGGAACGTGGGGAGGAATAGGAGATACAGCTGGTTGCGTTATGCTCATGGGTCAGGGCGTCATATCTTGAATTAGGAAATTCCGCTCGTGTGGCTTGATGCTAACGACGTATCTTGAAGCTTTGGTTTAAACCCTTGTTTATGTATCCTGGCAGAAGGATGTGTACTTTTAGTTCTAACTGAATTTCCACCCCTCTGTTAAACATTCGTGTAAGATTAGTCTAAGCAGGAGTCGTTGTTTCAGATATTTGTGAGTTTGTAGATCTGCCTTTGTTTCGGTGGAAACCAAATGAACATCTCAGTTCCTTGCGAGAGCACCACATTATTTCGGCAATAGTCAGGGCTGCAAAGAATTTTGAAGTTGGTGTTGTTGCATGAATCACTGCAGATAAAAAAAGTACCTTTAAACCACTTTTCTCTGCACTTTTCTGTCGGTTACCAACAGTCTATGCCCTTCCCTTACTGTATAAGACCGACTATGATTTTATGCAGTGTTCAAAGAAGCACAGCTGTCTGAGTATGTGCGAGTACTGTCCATTCGATTCCTCGTTTGAACATCTTATAATATATATTGATGTATTTTAATTTCTTAATTTTAGTGTCGTACAAATAATGCAGTGGGCCGGGTAACGTAGTCGGTATAGCGACTGCCTACGGGCTGGACGGTCCGGGGATCGAATCCCGGTGGGGCGAGGTTTTCCGCACCAGACCAGACTGGCCCTGAGGCCCACCCAGCCTCCTGTACAATGGGTACCGGGTCTTTCCTGGGGGTAAGGTGCTGCCGGGGCGTGACGCTGACCCCTCACCCCCTTCTAG
>JGI20166J26741_11769696_pt1 | contig 10369 bp, 8 predicted proteins | sample TergutCu122P5_FD_26741 | JGI IMG/M metagenome (IMG submission 26741) | reverse complement strand
ATTAACTTAATAACATTGTTTTAGATATTTTTCTTCTGTTTATGACTAGGTGTCTAATAAGTCAATTCTCATATGGTTTTCCAATTCTGTGTGCCTTTCAAATTTAAAGCATGTTTGTTACATGTGTGTGCTGGGATAAAGTAATCAGTATAGCAATTTGCTACAGACTGGACTGTCTGGGGATCAAACTCTGAAACTCTGGTGGGGGCAAAATTTTCTGCAACCATCCAGACCAGCCCCGGGGCCCACCCAGCCTCCTGTACAATTGGCATTGGGTCTCTTTCCCTGAGGGTACAGCGGCTGGGGTGTGGTGATGACCACACCTCCATCTAGCAATGGGGGTTAAAGAAAGAGTAGAGCTATACCTCAACTCCTTTTCTGGGCCTTCAAGGCCTGTTCTAGGGTGAAAATACATTTTACATGTGCCACATGTTCCATACAGCTCAAATATGAAGTTCTTTGTCATGTAATTTTATCCAGCCTTCTCCGCAATGCTTTGTTCTCAAACACAGTTTCATGTCTGTCAATAACATATTTCAGCCACTGTAATATAAATCACGGCCATCTTCCCCCCACCCCCTCCTCTTCCTCCCAGAGACTACCTTCAATTAACAGAGGTTTCAATTACCGAACAGCTGATATTCTTATACTTGGCACTTGACTTGGCTGAAGACCTGACACAGTTGCTTCAAGGAACTGTTCTATCATTGGTGTGGACATAAAGTGTGCATATCGACTTCCTACCCACAAACAGCGACCAAGTAAGAAAGGTGAACCTGAAAAATGACATTACAATATGAAATGACAACATTAAATTTGCTAAGAGTAATGTTACATTTGCTAGACATGCAAACATCTGCACTAACAACTGTTGGGGAACAACTCCTACAGTGACTGCATGTAGCAACCATATGGATTCAACTTTCACATTTCTACTTCCAAAAACTTTGACAAAATTCATATGTTTTGTAATGAAAAGGATGTGTAAAGAATTTATAGATGACTAAGCATGGCAAAATCAACTACATGGGTTACAGAGCATCAAGAAATTAAACAACCATTTGGCAAGCATAAATAAATCAGACACAACTGGATGTACCTGCAGTGGAAGTCTGTTATCATGACGGATGACATAAAATTACAAAGGTGCAATTCATACAACATAGCAGTTTCCATGTGGATTCTTGACACGTTGTCTTTCTGAACTTCGCAAAGAAATATCTGTATATTTATAAACCAAAAAGAGTCATTACTGTAGTTACTTTGGTTAATATTAACCCTTTGCAGTAGGGTCATGTATAAAGATATGATTGCTATACCATGTGTTGTCAACGGGTTACGTATTTCAAAGTTTTTATACATGTCCTATACATGCATTTCTCAGCTATTCTGTCTTACTTATTGTGTCAAGGTTATTAAAATCTTGAAACAGGAAGTTTGGGTCTCACAATAGAACACACAGACCCTGTAAGATCCCACATTCTTAGAATGGTACGACTGAAACAAGGCAACCACAGATTCAGATACCCTCTATATTACCTTTCGTCACTTCCCCCATTAGAAATCACAGGAATGTAATGAAAGAAGACATTTTGTGTAAGTTACATGCAAATGCATATTCTGATGTCTGATTATTGTGAAACTGAAATTTTAGAAAGTGACAGTGACCTCCCCACAACTTCTCCATGCAAACAACTGTGATCTGTCCCTTAGTTTTTACTAGCAAGAGTGATACAAGTACAGTAAGAGGAAGAAAGTAGTGAACTGGTTAGCTCTGATAATAAAATCAGCCAGGAAACCCAAGATGCAAAGAGGCTATTCAAACTATGGCTTGTGTTTGAATATTTTCTACAGAAGTTCAGGTCCGTTGACAACCCAAAGAACTGTCACTTCATGAAGACGTGATCCCATGGGAGGGTCGCCAGAAATTTAGGGCGTGCAGTCCAGGGAAAATAACATAATATGGAGTGCTTGTAAGAATGGTGTGTGGGGCAGCATTGGGTTACATCTGTAAGATTAATTTACACACAGCCGAGGGGCAGAAGTTGGATGACACGGTTTTGTCACTTTTAGACAGAAACTTAGGCCAGAATCACATCTATTAAGCCATTTTTATAATAGTGTGAGTTTCGCTAAAACATGTCCAGACAAAGAGAGGAGAGTTTATGGAACTCTGAGGACTAAGAAGAGGTATTCCACCTGACCTATAACGAGTGAAGCCAATCACTTGAAAACCAGCAATCAGTAACTACAGACGTTAATTTAAAAAAGTCAGGTGAGGACAGATATGATGCATGAACATAAAATATAACACTGACTCATGTGGTTAGTAAAAGCTTGTGCTGATAGTAAACTGTAGTGATAAAATTACTTGTTTATCTATATAATTCACTATAACAGATTTGACATGTGCTAACACTACTATCCAGAATTTCTCAATCTTATGCAAGAGAAACCAGATGAAAATCACCAATTAAGATCACTTTTCATTACAGAAATTCTTGTACAATCTTGCTGATTAAGAACTGAGAAAAAATGATTAATATTTAGCAGGATACCGACAGGTACATTACTGAACAGTTTAACAGACAGCAGCTTATGCTTGGGTGCCACTAAAACAGGGGTGTCCAATGTCCTTTTTATAAGCATCTTTGCAGACCACAAAAGTAAAGATCATAGTAAGTGGTACATCTTACTGCCAAAACAGTTGTGTATTTTACAGTACATGTAATTTTAAAATGTGGCTGCAGATCACAAAACACAACTGACTGGCCACGGTTTGGACACCTCTATATTAAAATCTACCATGGCTTAGACATCACAGGCTGTGATCAACAACAGGAATACAGGATCAAGCTTTGGTCATAACAATTACTCATCCTTATATTATTTGTCCAGACACATTCTTAGGTACAATTCTCTAACATGAACATAAATGTAATCCAATATTTTGCCTTCTCTCTTTTTAAGAAGCTTTTTGGGTTCAGACTATGCTTGCAACTTGTACTACTTTCAGGTCTTTCCTCCACCAGGTGATATACATTTTCTGGATGCCACTCAATAATTACTCTCTTTGATGTACCTCATAACTATTTAATGCCTGCATTTTATGCAGCTTGTGAGAATAACAAAATCTGCACTGTTGGGTATCTCATACTTCCACATGGCCCACCATTACCTTACTATAGGAATTATGATGTCATAGAGGTAATTAATGTAAACACTTCCCATGTAACAAGCAACACAGCTACAAAAACACTAACCTGAAGAATTCATATCTGTAATAACAACATTCTGAAGGAACCCAGTCAAATCAAAGACTACTTCACCGGCTTCCAGTTTCCGCACAACTACACTTTTTGCCGAGCCAAGTGCCAGCATGCATGCTTCATGAATTTTCCACCAGTTGCCATTATTTGAATCTTGTGCTGTCTCTGCTTCTTGAACATGTCTTGTTACAGCTTGACATAGTGCAGAACAACTATCATCTTCAAATTCCGAGCACAGTGTCTAGAATGATATTAAACAATAAATGGTATCTGTAAGAAGGCAATACTGATAACAAGCATACATAAAATCACCTGAATAGATTAATAAATATAATAACAGAGGTAAAGTTGTCCCTGTCCATGCCATGAAGGTATACACAAGGAGAAGAGGTATAGCGCCACTCATTTTTAATCTTAGCACTAGATTAAGGTGAGTGGTGAATTTCACACCCTAGCCACTTCACCTCCAGGAGAGAACTCCAGTACAAATTGAATAGGAGACTGGGTTGGCTCCAGTGTTGCAGTGATGTCCTGGAGAACAGAAAAATCTTAAACCCACTGTTGGGACCCAAACCGAGCAAAATGCACTCACTCATTTGTTTCATTTATGTTTTTACTTCACAAATTAACATCAGCACAAATCAGAAGCTGAATTACAGTCATGCTTAATTTTCTCACATTCTGCTATTTTGCTATTTTGACCCTTATCGGTCCAATATCTAGTTAAATTTGACAGCAGGTAGTGCTGTACCAGCTCCAATGTCGAGCTCAATTTGGCATGTTATTTTACAGCATTTAATGTTGGTTTTTCTTTAACCTCCTGTTATCGAGTGGCTGCTTTTGAACTTTGAAAAATAGGGATTTTCTGGAAAATTAATTTGGACCAGACTGTTGAAATTCACAACAATAATTTGGACCACAAAGGTTCCAACAATGCTGGAAAGGAAAGATAAAAAAATGTAACCCCCTGTTTCAGACAATTCAGAATTTGAAATGCTTCAGATGTTTGCCTAGCCTGATTGGACTGCAGTTATCACTTCAACAAAATAGCAGTAGCAGCAGCAGTAGTAGTAGTAGTAGTAGTAGTAGTAGAAAAAGAGCATGTGATTCCATTATGGCCCCTAATTACACACAGATCTTTATAGTCACATTTCAACTCATTGCTACTTTAAAATGGGGTTAAGGTATTTTGCCAAGCCTGCTAATGGCCACCAGGCTTATTAGGCCATTCACCCTCATGTTATCTAGATCCTTGAGCTTTAAGAACATATAACCCAAGGTTCTGTATCTTTTGCATGTCAGTGCTGAACAATGACATACAAAATGAACACTATCTTATTTTTCGTCCCTGCACAGTCTGCAATCCTGCCACTGTGTAAGTCCGAGTTTAAACATATGGGCTCTAAGGGTTGTGTGGCCCATTAACAGCCCCACAGCCACTTTAAGCTTCTGTCTAATCATTGCTTGAAGCTCACGTGTCCTACTTGGTAGAAGTTCATTCATAAGGGTCTTGGACTGGCAACAATCTTTACAGTTCTTCTCTTGTTGATGTGTTCCTCTCTCAAATGACTCATGAAGACTGCTTTGCCTACAACAAAGGGGGTGCCAACAGTCAGATCAAAAGGGATTCCATTAGTCCCTTCCTTGGCCAATTTATCAGCTTCTTCATTTACCGGTATTCCATGATGCCCCGGTATCCACACTAAAGTGTCTATTAGAGCCACTTATTTTTTCTAGTGCTCGCATACTCTTCTATAACAGAGCCAATTCGGTGGTGGATTTTGCAAGTGCTGCTATTGCTGTCCTACTATCAGAGCAGAAAAGTATTCTCTGTCTCGTGATGTTCTTCGACAAGAGGAGTTGTATGCACCTAAAGACTGCCATCACTTCAGCTTGAAACACTGTAGAGAGGCTGCCCATAGGAATACTCTCTCTTTGGTTGTCTGTTGGTCCATAAACACCTGCACCAAAGTGGTTGTTAATTCCTGACTCATCCATGCATCAAACATTAGCATCAGGGTTGGTAATTTTGCCTGGCATACACCATTCTTCTCCAGTTGGTATCAATACTTTATATTGTTTTAGAAAAGTATTTTTTAAGGATTCTAACCCATTTTATTGTACAAGGATATTTCTGGGTGAACTTAAGTTTTGTATGTCCTAACAATGAATGTGAAATTCCAGAAAATGATTTGTTGTACCTCAAAGAAGAACAATGCTGCCCTGTTTGTAACTGCTGACTAATCAAGAGTACTGGACAAACACATATAAAAGTATGTTTATGATCAAACTCTGTACCAAGGTTCATATCAACAGTGCCAATGGTTTATTAGTTACTGCTATTTAAACGGAAGCTGAAGAAACTATTTAGCGCAGCCACTGTTTTAATATTTTACTCTCCACAAAATGCTTCTGGTAGCTCAACAAAAGTTTCAAACAGTACATTATGAGATACAGGATGGCCCCCTTTCACAGACCTTAATTCTTATGAAAATATCTATACACAACATATTTAATTTTATTAATGATCATAAGGAGACTAGCCATTTTACAGGTGGTGAATTAGAAAAAAATTCTCCATCTTATATTTTGGTAAGTACTGTATATTTCCACCATACATCATTTCAGGACCTATAAGTCACACAGTGGCTGTCTTCCCTTACAAGGCCACACATCCAGTGGGGTTCTTCTCTAACCACAGGACACTGAAAAATATGATGCTGCGGTGTCCTCCAATCCGAAACATTCACAGCAAGTGCAATGGAATCAATCAAATGGTTCAAAAGTGGAAATGTCTGAAACATGTGTATGGGTGCATGCGCGTGCGTGCGCGCGCGCACGCACGCACACACACACACATACACAATGATCACAACAGTCCATTTTTCTCACCCCTGTACAGGAAGGGGCATAGGCACAATGGCAAAGAAAAATATATTGCAATTTAATTTGCGATCTCCAAACTTCACCCAGTTATAATTCGAATGAGTGGTTTCTTCTACAGAACTGGAAGAAGAACAGATCTGTTAGTGTTCATGAATCTTGGCTACAACTACAGTTTCATCCATACAAAAAACAAACAAATTTGTAAGAAGAAGAAAAAAAAAAAAGCTTACCAGTAACAAATCCTGAGCTGATATCCTCACTGAATAAGCAAATGTTTTCTCATCTTCATCTTCAACAAACTGATTAGGGTTTGCAGTCCACACACGAACCTGAAGTTTAAATATGTCAAACTATAAATACAAAGTCTGAAAGAGTAGCAGCTATTTTGCCACTGATTTCTCCTCCCTGAATTATCTGTTATCAAGAAGTACCCGCTTAATGATCCAATACATGCATCATTTATTCATTCATTTGTTCATTCTGTAGTCTGTCTTATGAGAGGTTCAGAGCCACTTACACACTACAAGATACAGTTCATAACAATCATATTAAAACAAGGCTCTGATTCCAGAATTAAATGTCTGTTATGCCTTACAGTGGACACCAGTAATAACAAAATGGAGTTTTGGGTAGATATCTCTAAAGCTTAACTTTAATCAGAAATGCTAACTACATAGATAGCATTCTGTTACAGCTACAAATAGCACAGTTGATTCCATTGTGCCTTATCTACGCCAAATTATGTGAAAAGAACACAAAAGAAACATGTTCTTACTCAGTGTCAGACTACCAGAACCTGGCACACAACCATACAAAATACATGACATTCTTAAATGTAAATACACTGGTATGACATATCACATGAAATCTGCAGCTCCTTACGTGGTACAACGCCTTGACTGTGCAAGCAAAATATAAAAAAATTGTTGTATATTTTAAGTATACATCATAATTTTGGGATCAGTAAAGCTCTAAGCACACAATGATAAACAACACAAGGAAAAGAATCAAAGAAAGGAAAATAAAATCCAAGTACAAGAAGTATTCAGATGCCATTATGAAAGTTCCCAGAGTATAAAATTCATTATATTGTCATTACTCACCTGTTCCTCTGTTATCTGCATGAAAAGAATTAGGTAATACAGCAGGTCTGTCAGTACTGACTCCACTCTCATGGATAACTTGTGACCATCAACTAATGCACTGACAAACTCAAATATGCTGAACACCAAATTTTCAAATCCAAGAACCTCGCCTGTAAATAATGTACAATCAAATCAGTACACTCTGTAAGCCACAGTCACTCAAAATGGTAAAAGCTTGGCACATGATTTAAAGTAACCAATTGAGGTCATACTCAAGACAGACAGACAGGAAAGAAATTCAGCACACTTGGTACCTTCCAGGTACAAAAGCCATAAATTGTGTTGACAGTTGTTTACAATTTTACAGCACTCATTTTTTAAACAGCTTCACCATAAATAAATATATATCACAGAAGCTATCTTCACCCATTTAAAATGTACATGACTCGTTTAAGTTGGGGCCTTTAGATTAAAACTGTCTTACTGCACATTAGCAAGGGAAAGGGAAAGTTACCACCACTACTATAAAAAATTCAGAGGAAGAAAATGGTATTAGATGCTTCAAAGAGTGCTTCTCAGGAATAAATATTTGGCTCAAATGCTAATTAAAATGACTGAACACTTTTAAGAAAATGGTGTTAAGGCATGCTGGCATTCACTAGGCACAAAAGTTTACATTCATATGACACTGTAATCTGTTCTTAATTGTTAAAGAATTCTCCTGCCTCTGGCACCCATCCAATCCACCCAGTATCATGTACAATCTCTACTCAATGTTCTTTCCTCTGGGGTAAAGCAGAACACAAATCTCCATCTAGTGTTGAGGTCAACAATGCTACCAGCTCTATGCCCATTTAACTGTATGCCTTCATATTACAGTGCTTAGCCCTTCAATGACACTGGGCTTTAAATTCAAACTACAGTCCAGGACAGAGGGGTTTTAAGTGTATGACACCCTAATGAATTCATGGCTGTAAGGTGCACCGCGACCAGTCATTTGAAGACTTAAAAGTCTATATAGAGCACTGAGGGATTAATTAGTACTTTATCTGCAGAGTGAAAATTGATTATCCAGTCGGAACAATATTTTAGCACCACAAGGGTGCATAAGGCCTACATACATACAATCAAGTGTTGGTGTGACAAGACACTGTCAAACCATAAATTACATAATGGCAAAAGTAATGGGAAGTGTATCTAATGAATAATCTGTGCGCACCAACCCAACAGTAGATTTCTTATGCTGTACACTGTTTGACAGCACTTGGTGGGCTGGCACACTGTCATGATGGAGGAATCAACTGTTTGGCCTAAGTTCAAGCCTCTTTTTCCATGTACAGCTTAACATATCCTCATACTTCTGCATAATGAGACTGGGTGAATCTGGTCTTGTTTGAACAAACAAACAACCTGGCTGGCTTTTTACTGCTTTGTGCCATTTTCCGTCACTTCAGTTATAAAATGGAGAGTGTTGTCTGCTGCTTCATAATGGTCAGACTGTACAATGCCAATGAGTTACAGGAACCTAATTTGTGCACCATTTTCAACTGATGAAACTAAAACCTGCTCTTCCACTTGTAAATGACCAAAGATGACAGAAAAACACAAGAACAAGCGCAGCACAAACAAACGTTGGTACAGTGTAACAACCTGTGCATACAGGTGGTGCATGAACTTCATGGAAGGGGAAGCAAGCAGAGGGGTAATTAATCCCTCCTCTTCCTATTCATAAAATTAAGGCGCTCACTTCTGACAGAAATGTTAGGGTACTGTAGTCTGTGCTAGTCACTTGGCGAGTATTAATGGTACATTATTCAAGCACCATCTTCACATGGCATGGTTGACAGCCAGTTGTTCTGCAGTAAGAACATTCTATTGCAAGGCACTGTATGAAATGCCAAACAGGAGCAGCAACAGCAGCAGAAGCAACAAAAACAAAAACAACAACAACATATTCAAATAAATACAATCACAATTGCCACATCCTTAAATTCCCATGTTCGTTCAAAGTTAAACATACAAAAGACCATGCGAATGTGATCTACTCTGTCATGTTCATGATGCACCTAGTACAAATTCTGTTTAGAAAGAGAAACTGAAAACACAAGTCATTACCTTGACCCCTCAATCCAAAGATTTCACAGTAGCGTACAAATTACCACAGACTGGAAACCCACCTTTACTAACACTATTATCCCCTACTCCTCAAGCCATCCTATTGAACATAAAGACCCCACAGTCAGATACCTGTACAACCGCTTCAACACCTACTGTTTACAAACACTTCAGTACAATATAAGAACAAAACATTATTCATAACATTCTATTCAACAACTCATTCCCCATTCCTCATACTAAACAAGTACCTATGAAATCAACCAATAAAACTCTTACAAAAATAAACATAAGAAAAAATAGGCTGTCATTAAATATATGCTGAAAGAAACCACATTCATCACCAATCTATTTAAACATACTGATTTGAAACTACATTTTAAAACCAAGAATTCTAAAGAACACAATCTTAACACCCCCCCTACCCCCCCTTCCCCCCAAAAAAAATTAATCATAAGAATGACAAATATCTTACCAGAGGCATACATAAACTCTCATGTCCTGATTGTGGCAAGGCTTATGCTGGCCAAACAGGCAGTAGTCTCACTACTAAGAGATTTAATGTACACCATCTTTCTTATAGGAATAACAATACAACTTCAAAATTTGCACAACATCTCCTAGAATACAGCCACTCTTTTGGTAACATGGAGATCACCATGCAAGCCATATACTTCAATAAGAAGGGCACCCATACGGACACCTTGGAAAAATTCTACATATATAAAATAAACTACAGAAGATAACAGATTAAACGAGAGACATTCTATACTGCCTAACAGAATTTTTGAAGCTATCATCAAAGGTAAAGGTCATGACATGCACACTACACACCCACCCATCCTCCCTCAAGATAAGCTGCAATATGCACACAGTTGGTTTCCAACCACTATAGGGAATAGACATGCTCAGGGCCAACTTATGATTTTACATGAAGTAAATATCATATAAAATGTGTGTGTGTTCCCCCCCCCCCCAAATGCCACCACATGTCCTCTCAGACTTCGTGGTCTC
>JGI20166J26741_11769585_pt1 | contig 10369 bp, 6 predicted proteins | sample TergutCu122P5_FD_26741 | JGI IMG/M metagenome (IMG submission 26741) | reverse complement strand
AACGTGTTTTCATTCACAGGAAAACGGGCGAGTTGTGGGGTGAAGAAATTTTGCAGCATTTCCACATAGCGGTCCGCATTAACAGTAACTGCATTACCAGCCTTATTCTCAAAAAAGTAGGGCCCGGCAATTCCCGATGCTGACATAGTGTCACTTTTTGGGAATGGAAAGGCTTTTCGTGAAGTGCTTGAGGGTTAGCCTGTGACCAATAGTGGAAGTTTTGCTTGTTTATAAATCCACTTACATGAAAATGTGCTTCATCACTCATCCAAATGTTATTCACAAGGTCTTCGTCTTCAACGATTAGGTCCAGCATTTCCTGACAAAGGCATGAGTATTCAGAGCCTGAATGATCTGTATCTTGTACGGGTGGTAGTGAAGATTGTTGTGAAGAATTCTTCGCACGGACCTGGGAGTTATTCCAAGAGTGGCTGCATGTTGCACAGCAGATCGGCGCGGACTTCTCTCAAACGCCTCTCTAACCCTCTCAATGTTCTCTGGAGTTCGCACAACTTTTTGACTGCCACCTCTTTTTTTAGATGTTGATCCACTCACCTCAAAGTTGGCTACCCATGTTTTTATCGCATGGTTTGATGGAACTGGTCGGTTACGCGGAACATTGAAATGAGTGCGGAACGCGCGCCGAGCCCGCACCAAACTCTCTCCATTTTGGTAATAAGCCTTAACGGTGAAAGCATGCTCCTCACCCGTCCACTGCTGCATTGTTACTAAATGATAGGAGCTACAGAAGGGGAGAGGCTAGTAACCAACCTCCCCACTCCACTACAGCGAGCCCAACCTCCCCTTACTTTTTTCCTGTTTCACTGCCCAACCCAGTATAACAAAAAGACTTTGAGGTATGAATTTTCCTTTTTGGCTACCTGTCATCTGGACACACTGCATCTGATATTTGGAATTAATGCTGAAACCTCAGCTTCTGCTACCTAAGTGTCAGACAGTTTTAGATGTATAAGGATTATTCTTATTCTCATTCAGCATTTTATGCCATATCCTACTGTGTGCTCAACCTGGTCTTCTGCAAAACTCTCTAACACACTTCCCTTATTCAATTTATACAGAAAATTCTAACATCCTGATATGAGGAAGACTATCAGGTTACAGCATATGAACAGTGGCTTCATATGCATAAATAAGGCAAGTTATTAAGTACAGAAACAAACAGAAGGATTCTGAAAGACAGCTATGTGTCTCATGGCCAAAGGATACAGACCAAGCTAAACTAAAATTTTCTCACCCATGTTTCATGACATGCAGATTCCACATCTTCATCAGTTCTTTCTCGCCTTCATTGACATCAGTAAAATCATCAATCATCATCATTGTTTTAGTCTGCAACCATTTTGGATCATGCTCCCCTTCTGAATCAACATCCATCTCCTTTGGGTATATTGGCAAGCATGTAGTTGTATGATGATACAGCCTGCAGTGAAACACACACTGACAAAGCTTGAAACCAGAATGTACATAACTGGACAAGCTAACATACTTTCAGAAAATACGAGTTATTACGAACATATAAGCTCCTTATAACAGAAGTGCAACGAAAAATACGCAAGTGCAAATGATGAATGGAAAAAAAGTACCAAAAAAGAGCAGCACAAATACTGTGCCAATTTCTGTTGTTAATGAAATATGGTGCTAGAAAATTGTAACATCACCTGTGTAACAATTCTGTTCCCTGTCTGACTGTGTCTCATTAGTCTAAAAACATCATTTGTTTCATACTGACAAATATGAATAAAAACTTACCAATATAAATTTTTATGGAATACATACCCCAGTGTACTTACAATAAATCAATGGTAATTTGAATTTACTGTCAAAGACAATTTATTGTATTAAACAATGCTCAAAAATGCTACATGTTTTTGCCTACAGAACAATCTTCAGGCATAAATGTAACTGATTAAAAAAAAACCAAGTGAAATGTGTTGGAATTCACAAGATCTTGTGAATTTTACAATTATCACAACACTGGAATATTAGGTATTTTATTTTGTGTATCTTCGTTCAAATAACAAACAGAAACACAAAATACAATACCTAAAATACTAAATGCTGACATGTCCCAATCAATTTCAACCCTTTGTGGTTTGCTTGATCCTTCCTAATTGCATATTCTAAAGAAAACCTGAAGAGCAAGAGCAACAAACCACTGAATGGTTTCAGACCATTCTGAACAGGGAACGTATAACATCAATGTTGGCCTACATGGACTTTACTATAGTTTCATTCAAACACATTTTTAGTGACCTAGCAAGTTGCATGGGGATACCAAATCCAATAAGGATATTTATTATACAAAACCTCCCTCTTAACTGACCACAGGCTTTATTGAAGTCTATAAATGGCCAATGCACTGTCGCACTGTACTGCCATTTTTTCTCAAGTACCCGATGACTACAGTTGATCCATTACATCAGAATCCACAGCAATGATTCGCAATACATCTGTCTACATACGGAATGAAACTTGACACAGGGATGCCGGATAAAATTTTGAATGTTCTAATTGATACAAGTGATAACCTATATAATTACTGGCATCTGTTTTATCACACTTCCTATAAATAGCAATGAATGACTCCTTCCACTTCTGAGGCAATTCTTCCAAGTTCCCCATGCTGGTAAACCACCTTAAATTCACTGATTCATTTGTCACCAGCACTCTTCCCATCAGGAGACAGCCAGATATATTTACAAATGTTTTGAAGTGGGAACACTGTGCTGTAGATAATCAGATGTTTTGACACAGCAGTGTCTACTACTCTAACACCATTATCATTCTCATCCTCAATTACTGATTCAAAAATATCCTCTCTCCCAAATTTTGCATTAAAGCTGCTAACAGAATTTTCCTATGGTACTCAGTAAGGTGACCGAACACCTGCTCTTCTTCGTCATAGAAACTGTCCTTTGTATCATTACTTGTATCCTTAGTGGGGGACTGCACACTCAGAACAATAATAGCACACCAGCAACCACTCAGCACTACATACACTATATATGACATCCTATCACTAACAAGCTATACTCTCTCAACTGCTGGTACTGTTCTCTGGTGTACAAAAAAATCCTTTCTCTAATTGATGATTTTCATTTCCTTTCCAAAGAGAGAGAGAAAAGCATAATTCTCTGCTTGTTCAGTGCCTCCTTTGTCCCACCTAACCTCCTGCACACCCACTAAATCTAATCTACACTTCGCTGATTTTCTGGCCACTCTTCAGTGACCCTGGCCTATACAGGCTCCTCACACCCCACACTCAAAATCTCATGTCGATTTTCTATTGCTTATGTCATTCACAGCAGTCCAATTGTGAAACTTTTTAAAATGTTTTGCAACATGTTAAGGTTTTGTGATGAGGAACTGTTAGCATGTTGCCCAACTGCAAAGCTGGAGGACTACCCCTTGTTGGCTATCCATGACTGCCTATTCAGTATATTCCTAGCTACCCTCCATATCTGGAGGCCTTCTCCTCCATCCACGACCTGAGGGCAAGTCATGTCTTGGTGACACGAAGTTTCAATAAAATGATGTATGAATGAACCACCAGTACTCATGTAAGAAGTTTTGGAACAAACTGCATGATTAAATGCACCTTAATTTGTGAGCCTGTATTTTGATTTCTGTTTCATATTCATATTTAATTTCTTTACAGTAGTTGTTTGAGAAATGTGCTACAATATTTAGAAAGACTGTGCACAGAATACATTCAATCCTGTCCTTTTACATAGCTGTCACATGATGCAAACATCTTTTTTGTTCTGTTGCAGGCATCCACAAAAGTACATGTGCTGATATTTTCTTTGGTAGATATTCTCAGAATTTCAATAATGTTGGGCTCAAACTGTTGACAAAAAAATTTCTGAATCACCTAGTGTATAAAAACTGACAAAGAAATTCCCTTATTGTGGTAAACTACATTTTTTTTTTTTGGCACAACAGCCCCTAGTGTGCCAGGTGCTCCTCATTATTGAGGATTCATGATCACACTCAGTTACACACACCACACTTGGTTGCACTCCTCTAGATAAGTGATCAGCCTGATGCAATGACCTCTACCTGACAACACACAACACTCAAAATAGACAGATATCCATGCCTCTGGCAGGGTTCAAATCCACAACCCCAGCAAGCAAGTGACTGCAGACCCACACCTTTGACTGGCCACTGGGACAAGAAATGTTTACTGCTGCCAATTACTGTTTTGTCTTGAACATACAGAATCAGAAATCAGCAGCAAAGGCCTGCAGTGAATATTTTAATTACTGTCTATTTTAATTGTATGGATTTGTACATGACTTGTTTAATTACTTGATTAAGAGTACGTTCCAATCAGTAATCTAAGTTTCTTTTCTTGTTGCACAGTTCAGTGTACTGGGAGTAATATTTTTAGTTACTGACCAGGAAGAATATACAACTTCATAAGACTAAAGACAAAGCACAATTTCTTGTTTCAAATTGACAGATATGCAGTACAACTTACTTCATTTCTTTGGAGAACAAAATATAATAATTGCTTCAAAAAGGACAGTTAAAGAACAAGACACAGCACAAGTAACTGACATTATGCACATTCTCACACTCACGCATAAGACAAACACATTTTTTTTTCTGTGACAAAAACATTGACAGTTACAAAGAACAAAGCATTATGGACAGACAAACCACAGTGGACTGACAGGACAGCATGGTCATATTTTATGTGAATTTTGAAATGATGCAATATAAGAATATTAATAAAGTCTCACTTTATGCACAAAATTTGAAATAATGTGAACCCTGGAAAAATGAAGACAATTTGTCAAACCAGCCTCCAGCATTATGCAGAGAGTTAGTGCATCTTAATTAGGCACTCGTTTCATTTCCTGTTCCATAACGTCATCAAGATTAAATTATTTTTTTCTTCCAATTTCTTTTTCAGGCAATGTACTGCTTTAACACATTGTTATTCAGTTAAATGGCAAAGGATGCTTTCTCCTGCGCTAACTCAGGGTTGAAATCAGATGTATTTCCTGTTCCACTGCTCTCCTGACTGACTAGTACAGGTGGCACATGAGCTGTCATGCTGCCACCCCCCACCCCAAATTCACTTATGCAATCAGATCACCGGCACTTATATTTGTCATCAGTTCCCAACAGTTGGCCTGGTCTGGCCTGCTTCACTGCTTCAGTTATGTATAAACCGTAAAGGCTGCGCGAATATCAGCAAACACACACACACAATCATTCCAGCCATCCATCTGTCAGGTCCCATATTATTTAGATGAGCTGAAGCACATCATCACCAAATGAAGCCTGTGTCATTCACCACTAACAAAAAAATTACTAAGGTAAATGCAGAATACGAATGTCATGTAGCTACAACATAATCCTTCGCCCAAAAGACAACGAAATCTTCATTTCAGTGATTAAAGCTGTGTAACTCCATCAAGAAATGCTGCGCATCAGGTATATGCAAAACTCTCTGTTCTTATTCATTTCTTGCCTCAAACATCTTACTGTTCTTCTAAGAAAACTGTTTTTTCTTTCTGCATGCAAGCTTCAAATATTCATTACCTGTTATGGCCTGTAATGTATGGTCGCTGCCCATCAAATTCATTTTCATCAAGTTCAAGAAACTCTGACAGACTTGGTTTGGGCCGCTTAGGACGACACACAAGGATATTGGACACAGATGTTCGTCTGACAGGTCCATTGCGAGAGAAAGCAAACCCCGGAGGTTGTGAGATGAGGTCATGAGGACTTCCAGTGTATGATCCATCGTAACATTCATTGATAGCCACATCAATGCGAGCACCTTGTGGTATTGGCTGAAAAGGCAAACAAATGTATTAAATTCTTGATTTCAAACTTTTGCCATGTTCTGAATGTTGTATGCTTCTATGCAAATTTAAGGAAGGGAGACAGCCACATAAAACACAATAGTTTGACTTCTACCAGCCCCTGCCCACCCCTACTCGTCCTATCTCCTTCACACATCCGCCCGTCGGCCTCAATGTAAGCCGGGACCCTTCACAGCTTGTTTCTGTACTCTGACCCACCCCCACTCGGTCCCCTTCCGTCCTAATGGCTCAGGCCATCTCCAAGACAAACCTTTTACCGTATAATACCCCAAACATGCCCCCAGCCGAGTTCATTCTACATGCACCTACCTGCCTATGAAGATGGAACAGACAGAGTGTCCCGAAACATCGGCATTTAATATTCAGACGCTGGGGAATAACCCAAAAGAAAGCATACAAAATGTATTAAATATTTATCATACCTCAATGATGAATTAAAACTCTGCACACAATTATCAACGCACAATTCACGCTATTCCAGTAGCACAGAAAATGACGTCTGAAGCACGGATATAGCTGATCAAGTTAAATGATCAGGGTTTCCACCACATAGGAAACAATATTCGAGAAAAGGCCTCCATGTCCTTGTTTTAAACGTTTGGTGCTAAAAGTCAACTACAGTTGCTGTGCAATGTGTCATGAGAAAACCAAATGTCCATGAAACTTATTGGCCAAGGATGTGCAAAGTAACGGGTGGCTATTTAAATCTTGTGTCTTGTGCAGAGCATACTGGGCACTTAATGCCAGCTCCAAATGGTCCATGTGATATAGTTGTACTTGATTTCCTTACTTTGACACTTATTGTTACAGCGGTCTCTCAATAATAGCAGAATGCACTTTTTACTTGTACATGATGATGTCCCTACACGAAACACACACACACACACACATGCATATGCACACACGCAAAAAGGCACTACTTGGTGTGATGGATATAAAATTAAGACTTAAGAAATACTTGTAAGACAACATAAACCATACTGAATTACTAATTTAATATGTCAATTATTCCACAAACACACCTGCACAGAATCTGTGCAAATCTGCTGTACACAACGGGCATCTTACCATTTTTGAAAACATTACTTAAGACAGCTCATTAAGTCAACCATGTATCAATTTCAGCACTTGTAATAACAGGGGTACAAACCCAAACATACAGAGGAAAACAACCCAAGAAATTAATTTTATATATTTAGGCAACAAGATAATTTACTACATTTAAGACATGAATAATTCGTGTTTTTATAATGTTATCTTTTTCTGATCTAATAAACAGTTTTTCACAAACCATGCACTAGAATTTACATACCCACCCTGGTAGTACGATAAAGGTTAATTACAGTCTTTTGATACACAAGTATGATGTGGAAATAGAGCAGCTTTCAGGTGTTACGGGATTCTTGACCTGTGGCCTCCCATATCAGATCTTCAGGACAGTCCTAGCTGGGATAAGAATATTCTCTGCCCTAGGTGGATTGTGATCATAACTTCTAAATTGAGAGGACTAGAAACACAAATAAACTTAAATTTTTGTACCCATTTCGATAGGGTAAAAAAGGAGATGAGTCACATCTGGTTATGGTCAAGAGTGACAAATTTGTGGGTCAGACAGGAACTCCATCAAATGTTCTGGTCCAACAGACGAAACTGCGTGGAGTTTGCACTGGGTGATGAATGTAAACATTCAAAGTTTGGAGGTAAAATTACAGGTCTCCAGCTGGTAACAGTTAATTTCAATATTTTGGATCTTGGTTGTTTGGAGTAGCCAAGGACTAAGGCTAAGGAGTAATCTGTTGAGCACTTGTTGACACGTCACAGCAGATGTGGTCTCGCCAGTTTCACTGTAGTCTCCACAGTGACGAATGTTGTTACCACCTTATGGAAACGCTATAACTGAAATATGTTTCACAGTTACTACAGGCCAGTTAATGTCACATGCGGAATCTACCAGCATCGAGGCAGCTTGGTATATGTTGCCATGCATTCCTGCCTGGAGAGCCAGGCATCATGTCTGCAGGATCACATACTGCTACCCCCAGTCAGTAAAGTGTGTTTACACCTCTCTCCTCTGGGTTTTGACCAACTGTGCAGATATGTCACTAAATTTGAAATTTGCACAGATATGTGTTGGCAAGACTGTATACAATTCAAGAGACTGTGTACAACTAGACTGTCTAACACAACCGTTATTGTATAAAATACATGTTTAAAATATAATTAAAACATCATGACAGCTACATGTTTCAGCTTTCTTCCTAAAGCCATCTTCAGGCTGTGACTTAAAAGAGGATTTTTTGATATACACTTTACAATGCTTTCAAATATGAGATCTCATTTACAAAAATAATTTTTATTATGCTAGGATATAAAATACAAAATTTCAAATTTGGTTATAAAATTACACAAGGTAATACACAACACAAGTAAGCAAAATCAACAGTTTCAGCCACCTGCTGATTTAACTATTTTGTATTCTTTTCAATATAACATACCTGAATGAACTGCAGTGGAAACTTAAGCTCAGACATTGGAATTATGTATGTAACTGAATGACCCAACCCAAACCCCCTTTATATGTGAAGTGAAGAGCCGCAGTAAATACAGTGAAACCCTCTAAACTTTGTTACTGCATACGTTGCTTACCCGCAAGTATTGTTCACTTCATCTGGTCCCACACAATATCCACATAAACATGTTAAATGCAACATTTTTTGAGGTGTCATTTTACAGCAAAAATTGTTCACAATGGTTGGTCCTCACCCACAATATTCCTAGAAATATGGGTTCTGAGCAAAGAAGGAGTGAACATAAGGTGATGTTTTTTGTAATATACAGCTGTGGTAACCTGCCTAAACTGGTGATTACTGTCATCATGCATTGGTCAAGTGTATGTCAAATTTACACAGAAGCCAACTTTGACTCCGAAATCAAGAAGCAGAAGATGTTGCCTTGCAAGACTAGATGCAGCTCAATGCTGATGATGCCAACTTCAGTTCTTGCATATCCACAGATGAGCTTGCCTCATGTGGCATTTGCAGCATCATCAAATTGTGTGGTGATTGTCAGGGTGGTGGGAGCAATGACAAAAAGGAAGAGGAAGATGGGAATGTCACCCTGAACTAGTGCCAAGATTTACCAAAGTCCATTCTGTGTACAAAAGTGTTAAATCATTTACTTATATCTGCTGCATGGGCAAGTATGACAAACACAGCACTAACCTTTATCCTACCAGGGCGCATATTTAAATTTTAGCGCATGGTTTATGAAAAACCAGAGTTTTATTCAAACCAAGAAAGTTAAAATTATGAAATTAATGGTATTTTGTGGAAAATAAAACGTAGATTATGCAATGTGCCTTTAAAAACCTGTAAATTTCTTTGTTTTCTAAATATACAAAATTAATTTCTAAGGATATTTTCCTACGTGCGTTCGCCTTTGTCAACACAGGTATTTTAAAGGTTAAGAACTTGGAATTGAAGCTGTTTCATTGGAAACACAGGGTTTCCAACTAAAGAGCTGTAAATTACATTTTTTTGATGTGATGATGAAGAAACAAACAAATGCATATAAATATATCTTCTATTACATTATATGACATAAATATATCTAGGTAATATAATAGTATATATGCACACACATATGTATATAATATAATATAATATAATATAAAAGAAGATACTCTTAAAGGTTTATACACATTTGTTGGTTGCATCACCATATCAAATCAGCTAAATGAATGGTCATGGATTATTTAAAATTACATTTTTTGTTGTTGTTTTATCTTGCTTCTGATACATTTAATGCCTTCCCACAACTACTGTTGTCCTAGATTTATCTGTTTCTTCCCTACAGACCCTTCAGCAATGATGGACAGAGGTTTCACTGTATCTGGAGTTGGGGTGGGTGAAGCACACATCATACTTGTGAGCAACCACAAGTAATGTGAGAAATGAGGCTCTCCAAGCACGCAGTGTTAAGTGTTAAGAGTATGGTCTCTTGAAATGCAACAAGACAGAGTCTGATACTGATATACACAGAACTTTTTGGATAAACCTGCTCCCTCCATCTTCAGGACAGAAGAATAAAGATGGGGGCAGTATGTTTCTTTACCAAACTGCACAGGATTACATCCCAGCACAGGAAACAAATGAGAGGGAGGAAAGTGTAGTCAATCAACACAACTAGTTTAGAAAGATGTTATATTCTAATAATTAAACTACATGTTTCGGCCTGCAGTGGCCATCGTCAGGTTTCTACAACGATTAAGAAGAGTCTACATATCTGTGTGAGCACGTGTTGATGTAGAGATCTCTATGCATAGAGATCTCTACATCAACACGCGCTCACACAGATATATAGACTCTTCTTAATCATTGTAGAAACCTGACGATGGCCACTGCAGGCTGAAACATGTAGTTTCATTATTAGAATATAACATCTTTCTAAACTAGTTGTGTTGATTGACTACACTTTCCTCCCTCTCATTAGTTACACACACA
>JGI20166J26741_11769474_pt1 | contig 10369 bp, 4 predicted proteins | sample TergutCu122P5_FD_26741 | JGI IMG/M metagenome (IMG submission 26741) | reverse complement strand
GCACGCGGGGTCGTCCGGGGCGACTCGGCCCGCCAGTCGAACGCGGCGATGAACGGCCGCCCGGACGTCCCACCCCACGCGATCGAGTCCTCTGGCGTCGCATTGCCGGACGCGGCCAGATCGCCGAGCTCGTCGGCCGAGGTCGTCGCCACCCGGGTCTGGGTCTCGCCCAGGCTCCTGCGCGACCGCGCCGGACGGACGAGGGGCGGTGCCGGTGTCTCCGCGACCGGCGCGCTCGATTCGGTGACGTCGCCCGTCATCCCGGCGCCCGTCGGCCCGCCGCCGGTCAACGATGGCGCCGGCACGGCGGCGCCATCGGGTTCGCCCGCCGCTCGAGCGGGCTGGTGCGTCAGCGCATTCCCCGTTGTCGCGGCGTCACCAAGGCTCGGTGGCGCCGTCACCTCGGGCGGGGGTGCAACCTCCGGCACGGCGCCGGGTGCCCCACCGTACCCGGTTCCCGCACCAGGCGCGACGGGCATCGGTGATGCCTGCGGCGCCTCGCCGCTCACCGGAGCGGACTCCGACGGTTCGGCGACGGTCATCACGCGCAGCGACCCGGCCGCAACAACCCCGCCCGGAATGGGCCACCACGCCTCGGCCTGCGACGCCAACGACAGCTGCAAGGACAGCGACCCCAGCCACACACGGATCCGACCCGAGGCGTCGGCGGGGGTGAGGGTCGTGCCGTCGCTCGTCATCCCGACGACGCCGTGCAGGACGATCTCCGCTTCGTCGCCGTGCAGCGCCGCGGCGCCGAACGCCGGAAACGCTCCCGTCGCCGGTGTCCCGAGTGTGACCAGGGCGGTCTCCAGCGGGGCCCCCGCCAACACCGCCTGCCGGAACGCCCCGAGACGAGCGTCCGTCGGCGGCAGCGCACAGAGCACACACGTCGATCCCACGACCACGGCGGCATAGCCACCCGGCGCGTAGGCGAACGCATGCTCAGCCATCGATGTCCCGCAACCTCACCCGGGGTATGGTCGTCTCCACTGAATCCTGGTCCGGCCCGTCTGCCCCGTCGTCGGGGCGGACCGCTACCACAATAGCCGTTACGTTGTCATGGGCACCATGCTCGAGCGCGCGGTCGATCAGCTGCTCGGCGGCCTCGGCGGGGTCGGGGTTGTCGCGAAGGGTATCCCGCAACAGGTGATCGGGTACCTCCAGGGTGAGGCCGTCGGAGCAGATGAGGAAGACCTCATCGGGGCGCTGGGGCAGCACGAAGATGTCCGGCACCGGCGCCGGGTCGGAGCCGAGCGCACGCGTCAGGACGCTGCGTCCGGGGTGTGACAAGGCCATATCTGGGTCCAGCTTCCCCGCCGCGACCAGCTCCTCGGCCTCGTTGTGATCCACCGTCTCCCGCGTCAGAGTCCCGTCAGCGTAGCGGTACACCCGCGAGTCCCCCACGTTGAACACGATCCAGTGCGGCACACCACCGATGGTGGCGGCGGCGATACCCGCGGCGGTCGAGCCGAGCCCGGCTGCGGTCGGGTGGGTGCGCCCGTGCTGCAGCATCGCGGCATTGGTGGCGTCGATCAGATGCACCAGCGCGTTCTGGTCGAGCACGCCCGAGGCATCCAGCACCCGCAGGCGCTCAGTCACCATCGTGCTCGCAACCTCCCCGGCCGCCTGCCCGCCCATCCCGTCAGCCACGGCCCAGATGCGTCGGCCCATCAGGAGACTGTCCTCATTGTGACGGCGCACTCTTCCGGGATCGGACCGGACGCCGACGATGTACTGCATACTCGCGTTCCTTCTCCCTGCCTTCGAGTCGTTTCCGCGGCCTCCCGGTCCGCGTCACGACGATTCGTGTCCTCGGCCACCCGGCTTCATGCCCGGCTCGCCGTCCCTCTTGTTGTCACGGCCGACCGCCCCAACGACACCGCCTGGACGGGCCGGGACGGGCGCCGATGTCCCGACGCGAGCGAGCGCGGGTTCACCCGGGCGAGCATCCGTCGCACCGGTCCGCGCTGCTTCATGAGCGCGCGCTTGGCCCCGTCGACCTCGCCCCAGAACCCCCGGGCCGTCACCGTATCGGGGGCGGCCGGGGAGAACATCACCCGATCGGCGCTCACCGCCAGCGACTGTGCGGGCGCCAGGCCGAGTTGGCCGCTCTGCTCGCGTCGCGTGAGCTGGTCGCCCACCGCGGGGTACCCCAGATCGCGGGCCCGGTCGAGCATGTCCTGCCAGCCCCCGGCGATCCGCTGCGCCGGGCTGCCGCCCACGCGCCGCCGCACCGTACGGAGCGCCTTCACGACGCCGATCAACACCACGAGCAGGAGGACGCCGCCTGCCGCGGTTCCGGCGTAGATGCCCCACCGCACCAACGGGCCCGCGACGACCTCGGCCGGTGGCTCCTGATCCTCGGTGGGATGGCCGCGCCCTGCGGTCGCCTTGGTCGTCAGGTCGTCCAGCGTGCCTGGCGGCTCCTGCGGGCGCGGCGGCGGCACGTCGAGCGCGTGATCGTTCGTCGTGCGGTCGGGCGGCAGCTGCTCGGGGCTGCGGTTGCGGTCGGGGATGTACAGCTCCGTGGGAACGGCCTGCCACCCCTGTGCCGTATCGATCTCGACCCACGGGATGATGTTCTTCCCCGCCACGACGCCACCGTCCGGCACCCGCGCCCCAAACCCCACGCGCGCGGGGTAGCCGAGCCGGTTCGCTGCCAGCGCGAACGCGGCGGCGTACTGCTCGTCGGACCCCACCAACTGCGGCGCGGCAAAGAAGTACGCCAGTCGCCCCTGCCCGTTGCCCGGCAGGTAGCGGCCCTCTCCGTCCTTCGATCCGTCGCTCCAGAATCCGGCGGCGAACGCCCGGCCGACGTTCATCAGTCGGTCCCATGGGGTCTGGCCGTCCGCCGCCAGGGTGTCGATCGCGCTCGCGGCGAAGTCGCTCGCGCTCGTCGGCACCACGACGACTCCGCCCGGCGACGGCGTGTCATCCCCAGCCACCCACGGCACTGGCGTGCTCACCAGGTCGACCGTGGCGCCGCCCCGCCGGCGGCCCGTCACCAACGCCTGCCCCTTGTCGGCGTCATAGCCGAGGTTGTTCAGGTGGGCCTTGGCGTTGTCGCCCTGGAACGTCACCGTCATGCTGGGACCGACCGCCGGGATCCACGGGTTCAGCTCGGCCAGTCCGGCGTACGCATCGGTCACGGTCACTGTGATGGGCGTGCCCGGGCCGGCAATGGTCGTCGGCAGCACGGCTCCGACGCGCCGGAAGCCCGAGCCGAGTATGGACGTGCCCGACGCGCTCCAACCCAGACCCGTGTACTGGTCGAGCACGGCGATCCGCAGCATCGCCCCAGCGTCCAGCCCCGTCGTCGACAGCAGGGCGATATCGAAATACTCCCCGCGCGCGGCGGAGGCGAATTTCACGAAGCCCGGCAGTGGGCTCGGGTAGGACGACACGTCGATGGGCGGCTGCACGTACGTGCGCAGGACGAGCCGCGGCGTCGCCGCCGTCCCCGGCAGCACCGGCCCCGCGAGGAAACCCACCAGGCCCGCCGCCAGGACCAGCGCCGTCCCGGTGAGGATCCGCGAGGCGCGCACCGTGCCCGTACCGACGAGCCGCCGGCGGCGCTGCGCCCGCAGGATGGCCCAGCCGACCGCGAGCCCGGCCGCGCCGAGGCCCTGAATCATGACGTGGCCCGGCACCGGCCGACTGAGCAGGATGATCAGACAGAACAAGACGAACGGCGCGAGGAGGACGGCGAACGGCGAGGACGTCGCGCGCGCGATCGAATACCCGACCACCCCGAAGACCAGCCCGAGCAGCCACGGCAGCACGAGGTAGCCTGCCTCGCTCCCGACCGGTGGCACCGTCGTCAGCAGGTGCTTCCAGCCCGCCACGGCCAGGTGCGCCAGGTCGACGATGGTGGCCCGGGATGGCGCCACCCCGGCGACGAGGTCGCGCCGCAACGCCACCGCGCCGCCGACCACGAAATAGGCCATTCCGGACGCGAGGAGCCCGACCCACCACGGCAGCCGCAGTCCCGTCGCGACGTGGACACACGCGATCCCAAGCACCAGGCCGATCGCCCCGACGCCCAGGAACCACAGCGAGTCGAACGTTGTCGACCAGCCGAGTAGCCCGAGCAGGCACAGCGCGGCCAGCAAGCCCCCATCGACGAGGTCGGCGGACGTCGGCGTCAGCCGCCAGGTCCGCCCCGTGGTCGAGCGCCGCGCGACCGCCCGCGGCTCCTCCGGATCGACGACTCTCACGCGACCACCTCGCCGCGCAACGCCCGGGGCAGATCGGCCAGCCCGCCCACGGTCACCTCGGCGAAATTCGCCGCCTCGCGCAGCGCCACCGACGCCCCGGGGGCCACACGGATCACGACCATGCGCACCTGCGCCGGTAACAGTTGCCGCGCCCAGCGCAGTTGGTCGAACTCGGCCCGGGGACCCGTGACGAGCACGGCCAGCGACAGGTCCTTCACGATGTTGCCCAGCCGCGCGACTGCGTCGCCGAGCGTCACCTGTTCGGGGTTCGCCCGCGAGAACGTGTCGAGGGCGACGTGGGCAACCGGCCGGGCGACCCGCACCGAGCCGCACACCACGGACAGGTCCATCTCCTCGGTCAGCGCGCGCGTCACCACCGACGCGCCGCACGACAGCGCCGTCTCGAACGTGTCATCCTCGTCGTACGAGTCCGGGTTCACGTCGGTCACGACGACGATGTGGGAGCGGCGTGTGTCGAGGAACTGCCGCACGAGGAACCTCTGCTCGCCCGCCACCGCCGAGACCCGGGCACTGCTCTTCCAGTGGATGAAGCGCTGGTCGTCGCCGGGAATGTAGTCGCGCAGCGCGTGGAACGCCAGGTCGGAGGCGGAGATGTCCTGCGTCGTCCACCCGTCCAGGTCGCGGAGCAGTCCCGTACCGAGCGGACCGATCGGCACGGTCACAGGGTGGATGAACAGCTCGAGCCGGTCGGCCCAGGCGAGCTGCCGCCGGAGCAGGCCGAATGGATCGCCGCGCTGCGTCAGCAGCGGCCCGACGGGCACGACGCCCCGACGGGATGTCGGGATCGTCACCCAGTCCTCGTACAGCCCGTCGTGACCGAGCACGGGCGTCGTGAACCGCGCCGCCGCCACGCCCACCGGCACCTCGATTCCGAGCCCGATAAGGGGCCACCGGGAGCGGTTGGTGACGGTGAAACGGGCCATCGATGTCGCCCCGACGACGACGCGCTGCGGCGACAGGTCCATCGTCACCTGGATGCGCATGCGGCCGATCATGAACGCCGCGCTCACCCCGACGAACGCGAGGCACGCCGCCGCGAGCACCGCGAACTCGCGCCACCCCAGCCAGTGGGCGCACGCCCACCCAGTCAGGCCCAGCACGATCACGGCCCAGCCGAGTCCGGTGATGTACGACATCGCCCGCTGCACCCCGTGCGCCACCGCCATCTGCGCGTGGCCGAGTGGCGAGTCCGGGTGGGGCCACCGCTGTCCTTCCCGGGCGACGGGTGCGGCGGCACGCGTCGCGGCGGCCGCAGGGGCCATCCCGTTTCGTCGCACCGTCGCCTCGGTCATGCGGTCACGCCCTCAAGTGGGGTGGCGGCACCTCACCCAGCAGCCCGCTCACGATCCCGGGCACCGCGGCGCCGGCGAACTGCGCTTCGGCCGACAGGATCAGCCGGTGCCCCATCACGGGCAGCGCCAGGTCCTTGATGTCGTCCGGGATGACGTACTCGCGCCCATGCGCCACCGCCCACGTCTTCGCGGCCCGGATGAGCGCGAGGCTGCCACGCATCGACAGCCCGAGCCGCACCTGCGGATGCGACCGCGACGCCGTGGCGAGCTGGCTGACGTACCCGAGGATGGCAGGATCGACGTAGGTCTCGTTGGCGAACTCGGCCATCTGGGTGACCGCCTGCGCGGCAATCACCGGCGCGACGCTCGCCGCGCGGTCACGGTCGCCCGCCTGCGCGAGCAATTCCACCGCCACCTGATGATCGGGGTAGCCGACGGCGATCTTCATGAGGAACCGGTCGAGCTGCGCCTCCGGCAGCCGGTACGTGCCCGCTTGCTCGATGGGGTTCTGCGTCGCGACCACCATGAACGGCTTGCCCACCTCGTGCTTCACGCCGTCGACGGTGACGGTGTTCTCCTCCATCACCTCCAGCAGCGCCGCCTGCGTCTTCGGCGACGCGCGGTTCACCTCGTCGGCGAGCACGATAGTGGCGAAGATCGGCCCCTTGTGGAACACGAACGACTGCGTCCGCTGGTCGTACACGTTCACCCCGGTGAGGTCGCTCGGGAGCAGATCGGGAGTGAACTGGATACGCGAGTGCGTGCCCTGGACGGTGTTCGCAATGGACTTCGCGAGCACGGTCTTGCCCGTGCCTGGATTGTCCTCGACGAGCAGATGACCCTCCGCGAGCAGGCAGGTCAGCGCCAACGCGATGACGTCGTCCTTTCCGCGGATCGCGACGGCCACGTTGCCAACCATCTGGTAGAAGTTCTGCTCGAACCAGCGTGCCTGTTCTGCGGTGATCGGCATGGCGGTGATCGTCCTAACGTCGTGGCTGTCGAAGCCCCATTCAACCCAGCGCCCTCAGCGGCTGCAAGGGGGAGAACTCCCCATTGCCACCGTGACGGCCGTGAGACAGACTTGTGGGAAAGTGTAGACGCGAACAGTCATGGGCGCTTCCGGAGAGGTGGTCGGTGATGCAGTGGCTGAGGATGCGCACGTGGGTGCCCGTCGGCGTATCCGTCGTCGCCGCCGCCGTGCTCATCGGCTACGCCATCAACGCTCCCGCGTTCCCCCTGCGCGACGTGGAACTGCACGACTCGGGCATCTGGGTGACGAACAACGCCGACGACGTGTACGGACGGATCAACCTGACCGCCGGGGGTATTGACGGCTACCTGACACCGGGGGCCACCCGGAGCGGCAATCTCGACATCTTCCAGGACGGGGCGACCGTCATGGCCCGAGATGTCGCGAGCGGGCGGCTGATCCCGGTGAACCCGGCCACCGTTGCGAACGTCGTGGACAGCATCGTCCCGGCTGCGCCCGACGATCACATCGCGCTGGGCGCCGGCTCGATCGCCGCGCTCGACGCGAAGACCGGCAGCCTCCGCATCGCGCGCTATGCGCCCGATGCCGTGCCCGACCTGTCGGCGCTCGACCCGTCGGCCGACCCGTTTGCCGACTTGGGCGTCCCGCCCGCCGACGTGCCCGCCTCGGACGCCTCCGCCGTCGCGATCGGCGTCGACGGCACCGTCTACGCCCTGTCGACGTCCGGCACGGCGTACACCATCCATCCCGCCGGCGCCTACGGCTTCGCGGCCCCCGTCACCACCCCGATCGCCGCCGGGCTGAAAGGCGTCCGGGCGACCGCTGTGGGTGACCAGTTGGTCTATCTCGACCCGACGACCGGCGTCGTCTCGCTCCCGGGTGGCATGAGCGCCACATTGCCAGACGGTGCAGGATCGGTGCTCCAGATGCCGGGACCGGCCTCAACCGTGGTGTTCGCTGCGACCCGCACCGCCTGGTACGTCATCCCGCTCGGCGGCGGCGACCCGGTCGAGAAGACCATCGGCGACGCTGGCGTGCCCGCATCGCCGGTCGTGGTCCGCGGAGTCGCGTACGCGGCGTGGTCCGGCGACCCGGCACGGCTGGTCGCGACGCCCGCTGACGGCAGCGGCGAGGCCACCCCTCTCGCGCTCGACCGCGACCAGACCCTCATCACCCCCGTGTTCCGCGTGAACCACGACCGGGTCCTGCTGAACGACATGGACAACGGTCTCGTGTTCGACGTCGAGGCGATGCGCAGCCTGGACAACTGGGCCCAGGTACGCACGCCGGACTCGGGCAAGGACGTCTCCCCGAACGACCAACAGCAGGAGTCGCAGCCGGCCGCGGCCCCCGACGACCTCGGCGCGCGGCCCGGGCGAACGAGCGTGCTCCACGTGCTGGACAACGACAAGGACCCGGGGGGCAACGTTCTGGCGATCACGGCCGTCGACGCGCCCGCCGTCGGATCGTCGGCGACGATCTCCGCCGACGGCCAGACGATCCTCCTCACGACGGACGCGAACATGGCGCCGCAGTCGTTCTCCTACACGGTGTCGAACGGCACGGGGGAGGCGGCCGGGCAGGTCACGGTGGCGATCCGCGGCGACGGCGAGAACGGACCACCGATCCTGCGGGAGGGCTACGCGCCCGTCGTGTACCCGGTGATCGCGGGCGGCTCCATCCCGATCTACGCGGCGCTGGACTGGCGCGACCCCGACAGTGATCCGGTATCGATCGTCGCGGCCAACGTGGACGGCACGCCGCTACCCGTGACGCCGGCCGGGGCGATCCTCTACACGGCGCCCCGCATCGAACAGGACACCGTGAAGACGATCGACTACACCGTGAGCGACGGCCACCCGGGGGTCGAAGTCGCGGGAAAGGTGGCCGTGCGGGTCATCGCGGCCACGGCCACCCAGGGAGTGCCACCGATCGCCGAGGCCGACCTCATCCGGGCGCAGGTGGGCAAGCCAGCGTACGCGTACCCCCTGGCGAACGACGTGCCTGGCGTCGACCCCCTGAACCCCACCGCCGGCCTGACCCTGGCGTCCTCCGTCGCCTCGCCGACCGGCCTGACGGTGGTGACGGATCTGACGAGCGGCCTGGTCACCATCACCGCCGCGGCCGCGGGCACGTACTACCTCGACTACACCGCGGCGGCCGGCGCCGCCGGTTACAACACGGGCCGCATCCGCGTCGACGTGTCCGACCGATCCTCGTCGGAGCCCCTCACCGCGCCCGACTTCGTCACTGTCCGAGGCACCGTGCCGGCGACCGTCGACGTGCTCGCCAATGACCTCGACCCGGACGGATCGATGCTCACGGTCACCTCGGCCGAGCCCGAGAACCCGGACCAGATCGCGGTGGCGGTGTTCGCCGGTCGGTGGATCCGCGTCCAGCCGCTCGGCGCGGCGCTGTCGCCGAACCCCCAGGTGGTCCACTACACCGTCACCAACGGACGCTCGGCCCCGGTGCAGGGCGACGTGACGATCACCCAGTTGGCCCCGCCGGTGCCCGACCGCGTGATGGCGTTCGACGACACCGCGATCGTCCGGTCCGGTGACTCGGTCGCCGTCGATGTGCTCGCCAACGACGCCTCGGCCTCCGGCAAGATGCTGCTTCTCGACGAGCACCCCGACCCGTCGCGACCGACCGGCGAGTTGCCCGTGCTCGTGATTGGCTCGTCCGCGGCGGGGCCGACCCCGACCGCACAGCAGGCCGGGCAGGCGTTCGTCGCGGGCAACAAGATCCGCTACATTGCCCCGTCCGGTGTGACCGAGCCGCTGGAGGTGGCGATCCCCTACGCCGCGGCCACGGCCGGCGGCGGTTCTCTCGCCTCGGCGACGCTCACCGTGCGGGTGATGCCCGAGCCAACTGACAAGGCGGCGGACGCGCCGCCGACCCCCAAACCCCTCGAGGCGCGCGTCGTATCAGGCGGCAAGGCGACGCTCCCGGTGCCCCTCTACGGCGTCGACCCGGACGGCGATTCGGTGACGGTCGTGGGCATCGGGTCACTGCCGAAGCAGGGGCGCATTACCGCGATCTCCCCCACTTCGGTCGTCTACGAGGCGTTCCCGGACGCCACGAACGTCGGCACGGACAGCTTCACCTACCTCGTCACCGACCGGTACGGCCAGATGGGCATCGCCACGGCCCGCATCGGCCTGGTGTCGACCGCGACCTTCCCGCTGTCCATCGCGGTCGACGACACCGTGACCGCGCAGCCTGGCGCGAGCGTCACGGTGCAGCCGCTGGTGAACGACCTGGTCGCGGCTGGCGACAATCCCGCGGTCGTGCCCCTCGACACCGAATTACCGGCCGGCGTCACACTGTCCACCACGGACCAGATCTTCTCGGCGACTGCCCCCGAAGACGGCCAGCCGCCGGTGCAGTTCTCCTACCTGCTGCGTGGGGCCGGCGGGGACGGCACGCCCGCCGTCGTGACCGTGCGCTCGCAACCCGGCTACCTGAACCCACCGCGGCTGACCGACTGCGTCGCAACCGTCGACGGCACCACCGCTGGCGCCGCGCCGCTGGCCACCGCCTGGGACGTCGACGGCCCAAGCGAGTCGATCACGCTCAGCTCGATCACGGCCGGGACCATCAACCCGGACGGCACGGTCAGCGGCATCCCGCTGACCGACCACATCCAGGCGCTTCCGTTCACGGCGACGGACGCGGACGGTGCCACTTCGGCGGCGATCCTGTTCGTTCCCGCCGCCGCGACCGGCGCCCCACAGTTGCGTCCCGACGTCACCCAGATCGACATCGCGGCGAACAGTACGAAGACCGTCAACCTGGCCGACTACGTCTTCAGCCCGCGCGACCGCGACGTGCGCATCACCGTG
>JGI20166J26741_11769363_pt1 | contig 10371 bp, 8 predicted proteins | sample TergutCu122P5_FD_26741 | JGI IMG/M metagenome (IMG submission 26741) | reverse complement strand
TGGTACTTGGTGTTTTTGGGGTCAGGGGCCTGTTTAAAAGGCACTTAAGAAAAATAACTCTTCTGCCTTCAAAATGAGGGTGTATTGGGTTAGTGAACATTAGTTGCAATGTATCGTGTGAGGAGATACTATCAAAACAAAATGAAAACAAAACACTGGCCCTGAAATTCTTTGGAGCTAATTTTAAGTTGATTTATTCTGAAATGTATGTGGTGTTTGGAGTGTTCTGCATACCAAGATGCTGGATAAATTATCCCACACCTGTATTGTAATTGTAATCAATAGTAACAATTTTGAGACACTTTGGTGACAGATGGACTGTAACAAAGTATTTTGCTCATGTATAATAAAGTTTGTAGGTTGCTGCTGTATATTAGGCTTAAACTGTTGATATGAGAAGTAGCTGTAATGTAAGTTACTAATAGATTCTATAACTTTGGCTGGTTAAAAATTCTATGCAAATATTATATAAAAGTTGTATGTATATATTTGTGAATGTAAGTATGTATAAGAATTTTTGAGAGGTACTTTGGGCCTCAGAAATAGGGTTAAATATGTAAAAATTGAAAATATATTTATTTCATTCAGTTGAAGTTACATTTTCTGTAAACGTCCTTGGAAGCACATGAGGCCTTCAGTTTTGATATTGCTGTAAGTGACTGCCAACTGCCACAGAACATCCAGTTCTCGTGTTACAACTGTACAGTGTTTAACCCTGAGACCAGCAGTTTCAGGCCTGTACAGATTGTGTCAAGTCACTGTTTGTGATGAACTGTGGCTGACGGGACAACAGTTATCATCAGAAACCATTTTCAGTGGAATGTCTGTTTGGTTCCAAGAACTTATGAAATATACGTAATAAATATTGAGTGTCCTGAAAAGGGCATAACAAGCTTGAAATTTTCTTTTTTTCAAAATACATACATTTTTTGGAAGTATGAAATATGTTCTATGATGGAAGGAGAGTTTCGTTCCATAAAGCACACAAGCAGTCCACCTCACTTAGTGAAAGATAGAGCTAGACTGAGCTGAGAGTGATCTGCAGGCAGCCAACTCACCAACTTCAGTGTCTCGTCTCACTCTGCAAGGACCAGTCACAAAAGGTTGAAGCAGTGATATTCAGATGAGTAGGCATGAAGGGTCAAATCCCAAACATGGAGGGTTCGTGAGCTGTGAGACACTGCTGCATGTGAACACAGATGCCTCTCCATGTGCAGTGTCCTCTCCACTTCATGTGCCCTAGCCTCTCCACTTCATGTGCACTAGCCTCTCCACTTCATGTGCACTAGCCTCTCCACTGCATGTGCACTAGCCTCTCCACTTCATGTGCACTAGCCTCTCCACTTATGTGCACTAGCCTCTCCACTTCATGTGCACTAGCCTCTCCACTTCATGTGCACTAGCCTCTCCACTTATGTGCAGTAGCCTCTCCACTTCATGTGCAGTAGCCCCCTCCATTTGATGCACAATAGCCTTTGCATTTGATAGTCCCAAATAAGCCACAAAAAAAATCCATTGTGGATAAAGAAGTTCTGTTTATTGATGTGTTACTGTTACTGCTGTGTGTGAATAATGACGGTAGGCACATTAAACAGAACTTTAAGCTGTTTATTTCTCTTAAAACATAAAACTTTACATTGTAGGATTAACGGTGGTGAGGAAAATGTTTGGGCCAAAGAGGGTGTAATTAACAGCAGACTGTAGAAAATTGATTGTGAGGAGCTTCAGGATTTGTACTTCATATTACATATTACTAGGGCGATCAAATCAGGGAGGATGGATGGGCAGGTCATGTGGCATGTGTGAGGGTGAAGAGCAATGCATGCAGTGTTTCGGTAGGAAAACATGCAGCAAAGAGTCAACTTGGAAGTTGTAGGTGTAGGTGGGAGGATAATATGAAAATGGGTTAAAGAAACAGGATGACAGGGTATGGACTGGATTAATCTGGCTGACGATAGGGACGAGGGGCTCTTGTGAACACAGTAATGAACCTTGGGGGTTCCATAAGGTGTGGGGTATTTCTTGACTGGCTGAGCAACTAGCAGCTTTTCAACAACGACTCTGCTCCATGGAGTTTGTTTGGTAGATAGGGGTCTGTTACAGGAATATCATTATTTGAAAACTATATAAAAATTGGGTGTTATTTGACTTTAGTGAAACACCAGAAGTTAACACATAACCCAGCTGGATGTTTTCTAGCCTAGTCTGTGATAATACATAACATCAATAAGATTCCTTTTGCACTCATTTTAAAGTAGTGACTTACAATCTCGCTGCTTCTTCAGTTGCCACACTACATCAATCATGGTACCAATACTGCATTTTTCTCGCAGTCATGCACTATTTGTAGAAGATAGTTTCTGCTTGTGTATTAATTGCATACATATTGTGACCAATTTTATTATCTACTGCCATAGCACTGCATACCGACTGCTTTAAGCACTGGTTGCCAAGCAGCAAAACTAGTGGATGTAGAGCACACTGTGCAGTGTGTGTGAAGATACCAGGTACAGTAGACTAATGGTAGACAAAAGAATATTTTGTATAAAATGAAAATTACTGTCAGCCATTTCAAGTAATGGACTAAACACTCAATACCAATTCTGTGATGGTAGATATGCTGTGGCTTGTTGCTGAAATCCAGGAATAGATTACATCATTATTGCAATACAAGTGGTTTGGAAAATAATGTGGTGGACAGTGTATGCTGTATTTACACAACTATAATGTGAGGTTTCATTATTTTATTTTCATTAGATAATAGGGCTTATTTGATATTCATGAATAAAAAATGCATAAACTTACTTGGTTTAGTGAATTGAGGAAAATGTCCATCTAGAAAATGTGGAATATTGTGAACATATGTGCGTTTTGCCAGAAGAGGGTTCTGCAGATTTGAGGTGGCCATTATAAAGAGAGGTTCTGGAGATTTGTGCCTAAAAATTTTATCTAGACAAATAATAATGTGATATTGCATAAAATATTCTGCCACAAACAGATGACCATCTTTATGTGAAGTCAGACGTGTTAGTATGAGAGCAGTAAAGTCCAGCTGCACGCCACGAAGGCGTACACGGGCGTGAAGGCGTACCTGTGCTCATTCTTAACCTTGGCACGAGATGGAGGTGAATGGTCATCCTTGCACTTCAACTGCTTTGGCACCCACTGACTGGGACATTGGGTGGGCATCAGAACTGGTACAGATGTCCTGGAGAAGAGGGAAATCTCTGCCTGCTGCCAGGAATTGCACCATGCACTCCCCAGCCCATAGTGCAGTCTCCATACTGACTGAGCTATTACAGTTGTTGCTAAATATGGTAAAAGCCATCACTGATTGGTTATTAACCACTAAACGTAATTTTCATGTGATTTATGTATTAAAATTTGTATTGTCAAAATAAATTTTGATTGGGTTTTTTGGGATGTTTGTGCAAGTTGCCTGCAGGATATATTTGAGGGGTGTTTATAATTTTGTTTTTGTGATGTGCCATTATTACTTTCCTGCATTTGTATTTGTATAGCATTAGCTCTACTGTCAAGATACAAAGGGATGCTAGAACTGAACCCACCAAACCCGTGACCGGAGGCACAACGTCTGTCCACCCCGTTACAACACGTAGCATTGTGTTGCATTGCTGAGGTTGTGGCACCCATCTGAGTTGCAGGCGCCGCAGTATGCCACTGCTTTTCATTTTTATGAGGCTGAAACATAAGAAATTAAGGGTATAAAAGTTGAGCCAGCCATGTAGTACATTTGTGACACTGATACATTATGATCCCAATTTTTCGTCCAGCTTTCATTGCTGTATGGTTGCTGACTCTAGGAAGCAATGCGAAGTCTTACAGAAGTGCTGCTGGGGGTCCCCATCTTCTGTAATGTGACATTGTCTTGGTGGGTGAGTGGTTCCTGGTGTTCTGAAGGATCACTTGACTCTCATCTTCAGGCCAAGCAGTCCGAGACGAACGCCCACATGGAAACAAACTGTATGTATATGGGTGTGGTTGATGTGGTTAATGTGTATGGCAGAGAGGGTGGCGAGCCAGTAGGGATGGTAGTGGAGGGGGAATTGGTGTTATGTTCGTCCCTATGTATGCCATGAAGGCATATGGGGAGTGGAGTTGTAGCTCCAGTCATTTTTCAGCTGGATACCAGATGAAGAAATGTCAATTTCATGCCTTCCCCATGTTACCCATGGAAAAAGGGACATGGTAGCCAATGAAGAGGACAATTTAGAGGAACTTTTATATAAATGAAGAATGTTGCGCATTTTCTGCTGTTTATTGATAAAGTTCCCCTTTACCAGGTTTTATTGACACTAATGTACCTGCCTTGTATTCACATAGCTTCCACTTCACTTCCATAATGTGTAATCACCTTTTATGGCTTTCCTCACTCACACCCAGCAAAATTCCAGTGCTGGTTCACATTAGTTTCTCCATCCAAATGCCATAACTTACCATTTCCACTTTGCTGGTGATGATCATTATGTGCTATCGGTATGTAAGCCAAACACATGACACTCTGTTGTTCAGTAGCTCTAAGCACCCATTACATTGCTCGGTGTATAGGTGAGGATTCCATTCTTCTGGGAATGTCCTTATCTTCAAGGGTTAACCGTTCAAGACGAGGGTGCTACATAGTCACAAAGTGTTCACATTCAGTTACCCATTGATTCAGCATCATATCCCAGGAAAGTGGAATCCTCAGCTACATGGCTGTGAGAACCTCAAAACTGGTACAGTGCATGTGTGTGCACGTGACTTGATGTTTAAATTGTGCTGTTACCTGTTGTAAATATATTCACTGATGGTGTGTTGCCCCTCAGTTCTAGTAGTGTCTTACCTTTGCAGCATTTACACAAGAAATAGTTTGGTTATTAATACAGCCTTTCAAACTCGGCCATTTTGCTAGCTGCGTGAATCACGAGGTGGATGTAGCATGGAACAGAAGTTAACTGCACACAAAGTGAAAGAGATAGAACCAGAGGGTGTGGATGGTGTTATTCAGCAAGTGGCAGGTTTGTGTGGACATGGCAGTGAATCATAAGGTTCCGTAAGAATCAGGAAATTTCTCGACTAACTAAGCACCTGTTAGCATTTCAATTAGGACTCAGAGCAAGGGAGTCAGTTGTGAAGCAGAAATTTGATCCTTTGCCACACACTGTGTAGCACAACAGTAAAATTAAATATTAAGAGTTCAAATCTTCTGAGAAGTGTGATGCTGTTTCTCTGGCAGTCTTTCATGGACTGCCTGATTCTTGAAGTCGAGGGCATCAAGTTCCTTCAAAACGTCAGGAACCCCTGATCCAATAACAAAACATTACATCCAAAGAGCTGACTCCTCAACAGCACTACTATGAGAAACTCGTATCTCGCAGGGCTAAATTGTCCCAGCCATATTTTAAAGCACCACAACAAAGGAATGATCAGATAACAAGTAAAGGGACAGTTGTTGCTGTCCATGTCAAGGTGTATGGGGAGAGTAGATGTGTAGTTCCATTCATTCTTAACCATGGTACTAGATGGAGGTGAGTGGTCAATGTACCTGCAGAAAAGAACCCAGGAGATTGAGTGGGTCCAATAGTGCATCTGGGCATTTTGGAGAAGAGAAAAATCTCTTTCACCTGCCAGCATTCAAATCCCAGGACACCCAGCCCATAGCATATTCTGTATGCTGACTACTGTACCTGATAACAGTGACTTTATATGGTGCTAACTGTAGCAATTGCAGTACTGTCATTACCTGTGGTTAATGACCTCTTTGTATTGGGAGTTCCTCTGCAGCGCAAAACTCAGCCCTCCACGGAAATATGTCTGAGGGAGAGCCAGTATCTGAATGGCCTGTGTGCAGCTGAAATTGTGTTGCAGTGTGTCCTGAAAGGCATCTTCTAGTGCCATGAATGCAAAGTGACTGTCAGCCAGCGTTGCTGATAAGCCTGATTTGTAGCTACTCATGAGATGGTCTGGAAATGGCTGGAGTTTGTGCTGCCACAGCTTGCCGTATATGCTGTCTGGTTCAGCAGTCTGCAAGAACAGTATCACATGATGCTGTATGACAGAATATGAGGCATAGAAACAAACTCATTTGCAGTGTAGCTTATACAGCTACACATTTTACTTAGTACACACTGGCAGACATGTGTGTGGAATAGTATAATTGACTGGGTGAGTAGTTTGTACAGATGGCATCAGAGCTTAATGATGGCATACCAGGTAGTAAATTCATCCAAGCAGAAACAGATTGGCATCAAAGAACCTACACTGCTGGACTGCATGTCAGGGTCTCGAACAAACACCCAGGTAAACTTATGATGGTGTCATCCTGCCACACAACAATGTCCATGTCCATATAGCCTGAAGAGTGCAGGACCAACCAGATGTCATGTTATTCTGAGACATTGTGCATACAGCCTTGACTTTTAAGATTTCCACTTCTTTGGACCATTAAAGGAAGCTCAAAAGTCATACATGTGCAGGAGCCTGTGGTACTGTACTTTAGGTAGCAGCCCAAGGAATTCTTTGCATATGCGATTTGGACTCCTGCCTGTGGTGATTTTTGCTGTCTGTTGCAATACTTTCAACCATGAGGATATTTGAATGGGTTTCAGCTGTACATGCCTCATATACATTACATAATTATTTCACTATATGTTCATGTCAGATATGTTGAATATTTGGTACTATGTTACGTATTTTCTGCACCTAGTTTCAGCAGCAGGCTACTGTCATAATGCCAAATTATCATTAGTCTAAAACTACTGCAGCAATGATGTATGTTTCTGATCATTAAAATGGATTTCAAAACATTCTACAGTAACACAGGTGTTGAATAGATAAAATAGATGAGTAATGTCACATAGTTCAATTTTTGTCTTTTTCACTTGCATATTGTTTGTTGTTGCACTGAAGATATTCTATATTAAGCAGTGGGGTATCTTTTTGGGTCCATTAGTGGAGTGAATTTTTTTAGCAAATTTTCTTTCCCCGGTTTTGATGCACAACATGTGTTGATGGTTTTGTTATATAATTTGTTCTCCAGAGGTGGCTGTTATATGCTGATTTGTTTCACACATTATGACTGTATCTATAAGAGAGTTTGAATATCTAGTAAAAAAGTTCACCATAAAGTACCTCCATATTTGTTGGGTCCTGATACAAATCTCAGCTGTTGTAATAGTTTCTTAGTGCTCCCCACATATTCCACTAGGATGGAGGTGATTGGTGAGCCTCATGTTCTGATGGCTTTATTCTGGGAGAAAGAGTCACTGGTATCCTAAATAGGAGGCTGGGGAGGCTTCAGGGCCGGTCTGGGTGTTTTGGAGGAGAGAAAAATCTCTTGCATCTGCTGCAAATTTGTATCATGGATTTTGCAGCTTATAGCCTACTCACTGTACTGACTGAGCTCTCCCAGGTGCTGGCTATGTACAGACACAGGGATGTACCACATCTGTTTATGTCAGTTGATGTTTGCAATCTAACTTTCCAGGTACCATGAATAAGAAACTTATAGTACTTGCAGCTTGCCTTGAATATGTCGAACACCAGACTGGCATTCATGACACCAAATTTCCATCTGGAGCTCTTCAGGATGTCCGCAAGTTGTGCAAGTGGTGGCTGCGGTCTGTGCAGAGCAGCTAGTGAAGTGAGCTTTGCACAATAGCCAATGTGCACAACCATAAACAGGAATGCACTTGACTGCTGCACGAGTCTCACGGAGAAATGTGAAGGATAGTTTGCGCCTGTGGAGAGTAACATGACAGGAAGGAAATCTAGAACTGCACTGTACTCTGGTTTCAGTTTACATGTAACCAACTTTCTGATTTAGGACCCAACGTTTTAAATGTTTGGTCTTTAAGAACTTAAGCCAGTGGGGAATTCTGGATATTATATAAATAGGGACTTCGTGGATCTTCAGGTTGTCTGTGAATATCAAGATATAAATATTTATAAGGTAGGGTGGATACAGAAGTTTAGAGGGCAAACTTCTTGGAAAATGACCACTCAGAAGACTGAGGATGATGGGAGTGTAATGGTTATCTGGGATGTAACACTGTAGTGTCATAGATAAATATGAAATGTTCAGAGTAATTCAGATGCATGAAAAGTGATAATATGAATAATCAGAATGTTTGACTAAATGCACTAAATTATGGCTAAATTACAAGCACTTTTGAAATGATTTCCTTTTGACTGTATACACCATTTCAGCAAATGTCCTATATTGCTGACTGTGAGTGCCATGTAGGTGTGTGTATAATTTTTTGACAGTCATTTCAGTGATACTGAATACAGCATGACTTGCCTTGTTGCAACATTATAGTCACAAATGTGAAAAGGTTGGAGAGAAGACCTGCCCTTCTTGTGGCACCAAGCAGCCTGTACGTGCTGTAGTGGAGCAGTGTGTTGATGGACATGAACAGCAACAGGATCATAGTGATGACAAGCCATGTGGAGATTTCAAAGGGACGGAAGTACCAGGCGATGGACGGTTCCATCATTCCTTCACGTACATACAACCGTGTCCTGAAAGTACAAATTAGAGTTGACTTTTCAGGACCTCCATAGCTAATACACTGTTGGAAATGTTCACCTCCAAAGTCACACTAATTTCATGTTGAGGCTCTGAAAAGGTCTGTCTTTGAAATCCCCAACTGCCATTGGCTCAGAACAAGTCACATCCCTTCTGTACCATTCTGTAGCAGTAATTGGCCAAATTCCCTGGAACTTTCCTGCGTAGCCCAGCAGTGAATCTCAGCGTGCAAGAGTGGCTCAACAGACCTAGTGACAGTGACTTCACACAATCTCAGCACTTGGCTTTGTGGTTGGTTAGTTGACTGGTTGATTCATATATAACTGATACATTTTGGTTGGTTAGTTGATTGATTGATTTATATATAACTGACACATTTCCCTCCTCTGCAGCACTTTAGCATCCACTTGAACCTGCTCAATGACCCTGAAGCTGGTGGCAGCACTTTCCTCTGGAATGTTGAGACATTTAGTCACTTAGCAGCACAGAAACCCAACAGATTAACGTCATTCAATACACTGCTGTTGAATGTACAGTAACTGAAATATGTAATTGGCGCATTGTTTCAGCATACTTACACAGCTGTGTGCAGCGGCAGGGTGAAGTCCATAACTTCCACCCGCTCTGCTGTGACAGATGTCTCACAGACAGATATATCTGCCTCTTGCCTTTGAAACACACCAATCATCCCAGTCCAGAAGGATGTGTTGTCAGTAGGCGTGTTCCCATAGGAATAGCCAGGTAGGTACTTCACATCATAACTGGAGACAGAGTTATTGGTGCCAATGTAACACCAACAATAAATTATTGTACGGACATCTGGTCTGAAAATATCTGCTGTACCAAATTGATATAAGTTAGTTCTTTCAGACTGGACAGTGTCTACTGCTGTGAGTTTGGACACAGCAAGTTCCTCTGCAGCGTTGGTCATTACCAAACACACTACACAACATCGTAATCTTGACTTTCACTACTAGAAAACTTAAAGACTAAAATAAACTTAGAATTTTGAGTTTTTCACTGCATTGTAATTGAAGTGTGGTGCTCAAACAATCAATGCAGCATTATGATCCAGAAGACTGGAATCGTAGAATGAAATTATTAATTGACACAATTTTGCTGTATGTGGTTTAGGATGTAGAGAACATGACAGTGCACTAGGGAATTAATTTAAAGCTCATGTCCAAGATCCTAAAACACATACTGTGTTTACCCAAACATAAGATGAGAATTTTTTTTCCTGATTCTTTGCCTGTAAAATGTAGAATCACATTATAGTCACATAATAGTCACTCATGAACTTAAAACATGATTTGTGCAACTATTTTCCTGTGAATTTAAGACTGCAAAAGAGTCATCTTATATTTGGGTAAATGCAATACTTCATTAATGACATTTACAGCAACACAGTCTAAAAACTGCCTGGCTGTTTTCTAATGTCTAATGAATACCTCTGGAAACAAAAAACAGCAAACTCTAGATTCAAAATTGTATTTATCACATGCTATGCACTGCTCACATGTTTCAATTGCTGTCACGGTCATCATCAGGGTTATTTACAAGATTACAAGGAGTCCGAACGAACTGTTAAAATGCATAAATGAACCACGCACTGTTATAAAGCATGTCTCAAACTTCTCTCACAGCCATTAAACTCTGAAGACATTCTCCCTTATAGCACACACCTCCATAGAAAGCACACAGTGCACATTAACTACGTACAGAAATACACCCAGTTTTTTTTTAATAGAAATTGAATTTTGTCAGGTTGTAGTGGTTAATAAGCTGATATGCAGTGACTATGTGAGAAGTCTGAGACATACATACATACATAATTCACA
>JGI20166J26741_11769141_pt1 | contig 10373 bp, 5 predicted proteins | sample TergutCu122P5_FD_26741 | JGI IMG/M metagenome (IMG submission 26741) | reverse complement strand
ACTTCTCTTGCCATTATCTCCGTAACCTTTCAACTTTGGATATAGGTGTTTTGGGTTATATCGGTATACTTTAACATAAGGAACACCCTCCCGAAGTTTGATCCGTTCCTCCTGTGACACTCTGTATATTGCGTATTTTTGGAACGAATTTTAGACAATAACGTCATACAAATGTAAGGTGTAAACTACAGTGTGAAAGTTGGTGAAGAGATTAAATTTTATTTATTAATCAAGGATATGGTGGCTATTAGTATGTCCACGCCCTAAATTTACCCTGTAATTATGTTACGTTATACATATGATTAAAAAATTTGGAGCTGTAAGTAAATCGCAAAGTTTGACACCTCACCTCTCTTCAATTTCCAAGTAACAATGAACGGTGCCCATAAGTTGCTAAATCCTTGCAGACCTTGCTCGTTATTGACTAAAGATGGACCATACCTCTTACCAAAATGAGAATACTGATAAACATCAGTGTAATATAGGTCATAATGACGGCCTTGTTGTACGTTCTACGTAGCCACTCTAGGGACGAACTTCAGCAGTTTACGTTTCGCAATCAATCAATGACAAACAACAATTCCTCCGTAATTAGGTTATGTTCTTAACTCTGACAGAACGCTTTAACGTTGTCATATCAGATAATACTACTTTATTGGTACCGGTATATCAGGCGCTACTTAGGAGTTTACACACAGTCGTTGCTGTAAATTTTCAACGCTACGTCAGCCATTGTTTTATACCTGACCTGATTCCAAAGTCATTTCTGTGTTACGTAATTTACGAAATCACAATATAAATTTATATTGTTCACAGTCGCTCAGCTTGCCAAGAAAAGTATCGTGAATGTGCATTAGAATTGTAAAATTCCTACTTTTTCAGTAAAGTTAATACTTTAATAAGAGAAAATCTGACGAACATACGTATTTCCTGCGGAATTCGATGCTACGATGACACTTTGGTCGAACTTCTCTTGTTTGTTCTTATCATTCTCGTGTTGTTTTGAGAATGAATCTATGAGGCTGTAAGACTCATGATGGGCACGTGGCCTCTATTCCGGATTACAGCAGAAAGAATATGGAGCTGTGTAGTATGATAGCTAGAGGAGGAAGCTGACGTACTCGGTAGTAACCCCTTCACATTTTCGTTTTGTCCATCATAAATCCCACATCCAGTGCCCTCAAAGCAAATCTTAGCAATTGCTTTAAGACTTCTACAACTGCAGCTGTTGAAACGGCCAATCGTGTATTCCTCGAGTTATTCAAACATTAACTGTTTCGAATCTAGTCGATTCGACATATTAAGGTGCTACAAATATATAACATCAGCTCCAAATCGCTGGATTTGTGACGCGTGACACAAATACAAGGGAATTGTAAAAAATACAGAAGTAATTGCACTTTTATGTGTCTCATTTTGTCACGCCAGTCGACTTAACTGGACTCGAATCCTTCGGTGTATCAGAAGACTGAAACCGTTACACCACTACAGTCGACACTTCCTCTTAAAATTTGTCGCTGATTATCTATTGAAAGGCGCGTACACAGCTAGCGGCTACTCAGAACTCCTGCTAAGCCCTCAGTACGCTCCCTGGATTTCCTGACAGCAGTTGTGCAATATAATATCTAAGTGAAGCTGCTTCGCCTTTAATGAAATAAGTGGCACCTATTTGACTTAAGTTCATATTATGCATCTTTTTCTTAATATTCAATAAGGTACCCCGGTATAATGTTAACTCTCCACTTTGTTAAGGTTACTTGTATAGAGGAGCTGCATTTCGAACTCTACAGACATATTTCAGTTTCGGTGGCTTCATTTTTCTTTGGCGTATGGTTCTGAACTTTTCCTGTGCCACTGAAATTCAATGTACAATGATAAACATGCAAATTGTGAATTAGCGATCATCATCATTTCTCCTCTGACTTACAGCTATAAGAAGCTTGTAATTTAATATTTATACCATATGAAACTACCAGGTGTTTATGTGGTTGGATGTAATAAATTACTAATAGGCCTAAATTTTGTGTCCTCGCGTCAAGACGTTTTCAAGCATGTTTTATTGTACTCTTCCTTACAAAATAGCCAACAAATAATCAGCAATTTCTTTAGACAGTGTCACATTATTTACTCTAAAACTCTACAAATAATGCGAGACATGAACACCCTCAAAGCATTTAGAATCCTCAACTTAATCCAGAATTTCTTCCGTGGAATGGGAATCATCGTATGAATACGTACTGGGAACAATAGAATAAAATATTACAACAGATGTCTTTAAATGCTGATGTAGTATATCACACTTGAAACCATCTGTTTTGGATTTCATCCATTAACTCGAGTTAAAAATAAAAACAAAATATAGAATTCTACATTTCGGGAATTAATCTTCTTCACTTATTTTTATTATTTTTAACAAGAAATGATGGCCAAAATCCATAAACTATATTATTCGAGTTAACAAAATTGGATGGGCCTTTTCAAGTCAAGTTCTATTATACTGTCAGCGTTAACTTTAATATAGAGTACTTAGAATATTTAAGCCAAATTTTAAAATTTTTAAACTTTTGTATGACATAATTCCAACTAATGCTTACTCTACCAAAATCGAATTCGTATATATATATATATATATATATATATATATAATTAATTATTCGACACATAACACGTCGCGCTGAACTGTGGTAAAAAATACTGTCTGGTTGTGCACAGCATTATTAAATATACAAATTGTTGAAGTGATTATTAAAAATATTTATGGGGTCACAAAATACGAAGTCACACTACAGACTGCTCTTGGTTGCTGGTTTTACTTTGTATATCGGAACGGTATATTAATTTACTTAAGGAGTCATTGTTGTTGTATGTTTGTCCCGTTTTCTTGTTTTCAATAAAATAAGAGTTATTTTAATATGTTCTGTATTTTTAATAGATAGAATTGCTACGCATTCATTACTAGTTATCCCTATATACCTCGTATAAAACGCCTAGTTTGTTAGTGAAATCATAACCTGGCTCTATTGAAAGGTAAGTCGCCGGGACGCACATGCGCAAAGCAGCATATATTCTGTGCTGCCGTCTTCAACGTTAACAGTGCTTCTCCTGCTGTGTTGCGGTGTATAAATTTTTCTGTTATGGAATCTTATATAGAAAATCGTCAAATATTAATTAAAGTGTGTGCGTATTAATGAAGCATACTTAAATAATATGTAGAGCAATATTATTGTTAGAGCTGTATTATACAATTAAGTAAACTTGCATTAACAGAACAACCTTTTTCTCTCTTGAACTAAATTTTCTTTATTTGATGACGAATACAAAGTCTTTCATTATCATTTCTTGCCATTCCGCCAAGTTTAAGGTTAAACACGCTAACAACATAAAAACAGGTTACAAATATATGCAAAAAGAAATTTCATTTAATTCCAGGTAGAAACACATAAAGAAAACACAACTCCATATAAATGGTAATATTAAATTTTGAACACTTCGCGTGACGATGGTAAATATGTTTACCAGAATCATCAGTGTTACGTAACAAAATAGCCCAGTTTTTCGCCCACAACATTTGTTTGCGGACGTAGTTTTATTCTCAAAAAGAAAAACTTTTTCACAAAAAAGCTTAGAAAAAAAAGAGAAGAGCGTACCAATAATTGGCCTATTAGATTATGTTATCACGAAGGTGATTATGAAAATTTGTTGTGTGCTGTAATGTGATGCCTTATTTTCTGATAGAAATATACCGATATTTACGTATGTGCAATCGGTTGGCACTATCTTCACCTTCTGCGTTGCCATTTACTTAGCCAACTAGTTAGTATCTGTGTATTTAATCATGTCATTGACTGGATGATTATTTCCTTTGTTAGCTAGTGTAATGAACGATTGATGTAATGGAATTTTTGGAATTTTTTTGGCAAATTTTTGTAAATAATTGTACATAGATTCTCCCCCTTGGCAAAGTACGGGAAGTCGCAGATCCTGTCAGCAGTTTCAGGTATCTCGACGAATCACGCAATATTACGTCACGGCGCGCTGTCTTCTTTTCCTGGCCTATGGGGAGAGTGGTGACAACTGACTCGATCAGGCCGTGGGGACAAAGGTCGAGCGACGTACGAATTTATAAAAACCTGCGTTGTAACGCTAGAGCTTCTTACGATTCCAGCTTTCGGCGTGATAACTTGATATTTGCACGTGAGCATCTCAGTGCAGGCAGGTTGAAATTATTTTTACAGTACCTTTACTTGATGTAACAATTCTGTTTTGGTACATCATACCAAGTAGGTGTTGATGTGAATTGAGGAAATTTATGACTTGAGTATTTATTTTATTTCTAACGGAACCTGAGCACAATTTCAAACTGGATTAGACAATAACGTGTAAAGTTTTGTGTCTTGTAGAGAGGTTTATACGACTCTTTTAAGTGCCTGTGCTTTGTTGGGGGGAAACTTGTATATAGTTGTGTGAGATTATTAACGTCCAATAGGTTGATAGAACATGTACATAATTATGCAGGTTTAAGAAGCAGAAAAACAAGTATAATTATATTAGTAAAGTGAATAGTAGCTCTCTTGGCTGTGTAGTGCTGTCCATGCACATTCCGTCCCAACTAAATTACCCCTCTCTTCTCGTATCGTTACCTCACCGGCGGTGGTCCAACTCGATGAAACTAAATTGGTGGCAGCAAGACTTTTTAATATCCCATATCCGCTCAGGTCAAATGACGCTACGCCCATATTATAGTGTTCAGACTCCACCGGCCACTACACAATTTAGGTAGCAGTTTAAATTTCTGATTAGGTACGTAGTTCATTAAAATTATTTCGATTCTTCGCCACTTTTAGCTAAACAAATTAAATTTGAATTTAAGACTCTGAAGCGAAAATATTGTATCTGCGACAAATCAGGTTCATTTATCAACAAATTTAGTCTGCGGAACTACATACCTGAAATAAAAAAGTTTTACCCCATACTTATCTCTGGAGCTGCTAATTAATCGGGTAGCAGCATTTTGAGGGCCATTTAACACACAGGATCTGATTATCACATTGAACGTCGGTGAATTATACGCGGCATGTCCTGTCTAAATACACACATAAGCCACGTAAGCTGAGAGCCTCACAATTCACCGAATGGGATGTGTATGTATGTGTACAAATTGTTTCATTTCGGGTAATTGGAAGTACGTTGATACGAGTGGGCGTTATTTATAAACGCTTGTAGGCACACGAAGAAAAATTAATAAGCTCTTAATATACTTGTTTTGTTTATCTATATACCTGTGTGCATGAAATGAAAACCCATGCTTTACCAACTTCCAGTTTACAAATTTTGCATTGTGGCGTCTAGAGGTTTATTTGCTCGTTTTCCTTCTACAAATCAAGCTATTCAACTCCAGGCCTAGACTGGCCCTTAGAGCTCCAGGAAGTTAAGGCACATAAATGTGACAAAGTTCTTAGCCCTACGCACCGTCTGCCTTTAACCCCAGGAGATACCCCTGGTACTCATTTGTCTTAGAGTCTGAGTCGATCTCAGGGTCATAGTGCGGCCGGAAAGATAAAGTCAATTAAAAATTCCAGTGATTCCATTGGCAATGGAACCCGCCGCCTTCCGATTTGTAGAACAGTGACCTGCTACAAATTAAACATGAACTTCTTAACTTTTAAGCCTCAGTCGTCTTTGCCATTTGATATTTATTTGTGGGTTATTGAAAGTCGCTGCCATGGAGACGATACGTAAGTTACCTAATATGCAATGAAATGGATAGAATGCGGCAGGGTGCGGTCGTGGTCTGTTGGAGGTACTTTCCACGTATTTACGAGAGGAAAAAGGCCCGTATCCAGACCATGAATACAGCGCGTGCAGCAACTCTTAGTGTGGATGCGTATACGTACATACTTTTATATACTTATATAAAGCTTATTGTAGATACTGTGTATGTGTTATGTAAACATAAGCTTAAAAATCGCCTTTGTCAAGACCCTAGAATCAACACTTTAATTGCTTAATTCTCTATGACAATGCACAAAACATCCCGAATATACATACATTTTTGAGAATGAGAGATCTTGTGTACCACAGCAGTATCCTTCGTCGATGATTATTTTGCGACTCCAGCTTTCAAAACTAGCTTAATGTGCCAGACACACACCACGACACATAGAAGAGTCACATTGCAGATGAAGTGGTTCCCAGAAGTGGAATAAACTAAGGACTCGCCAACGCTTTTAACATACTCGTAGTAGCGTCATTAGAATGATATCCTACCGCATTCTGGACGTTTGCATCTATTACATATCTGCCCTTCGGTGATCGCACTCTCTACCAGTTGAATCTGTGTTTTTTGAATGATCGTTTTCGTGATGTTGTCTCCATGTATTTCAATTTTGATCTGCATGTTTGTCTTTGATATTTTGCAAATTCCTAGTGGGTGCAGTGCACCTACTTGCGCTCATCTGGCTACGGGCTTAAGAAGAACTATGATAAAACAACACAAGGGATAGCCTGTGTCCTTTTCGAGATTCTAACTACCCAACTCCCTAATACAATTCAGAGTCTCAGCTTCATCATTATTATAATCATCTTCATCATCATCAGCAGCAGCATATTCTTCTTTTTATTTTTATTGTTCTTCTTCTTCTTCTTCTTCTTCTTCTTCTTCTTCTTCGGCGCTACAATTATTTGTGAGTTTTGGCCCGCTCCATGATCCATTTCAGAAGCTCCGCTGCCTGACCCCACCAACTCTGACTGTCGATGTCGGAAAATAACCTGTTCTTTTTCAGGTTTATGTTTGTAATAAGTATACCAAATTACAATTAATCCTAATGGAGCTAAGGAGATTTTGGAAAAAGTTAATTAATCAAGCTTATTAAGCAGGAGGACTTCTTAGAAGACAAGTGTTCTAGCATTTTTCTTTGTAATTCTTTATTGAATGTGCCTTTTTCTTTTCTGATGCATTGGTCATTGCATGTTCTACATTCAATGCCTCATTTTCACCATCAAACTACAATTGAAATCTTACATTCTCAGTGACTTCGACGCATCCTTGAAAAAAAGAATTTTTTTTAGAAAGACGAATTTTTCTTTCATAGCTTTAATTTAGAACATTTAAACGCTTGAAGACTAATATGAATCTGCTTCATTTACCCTGTGCTCTGTGTGAAAGTAAAACACAAATTACACTGCAGCCACCGGTTCCTAGGTTTAGGGTATAGCTTCATTTCTGAATAACATCACAGCCATGAGACAGAGACGTCACTTCCATTGGTTGAAATGGTTGCAGTAGAGTTTGTTTCGATGCAAGTCATCGATGTAAATAACGAAACGTTTTATTCGAGTATTTCCGAACTCTTTTTACGATTTAGTTTGGGTGTTAGGGTTCATTTAACTTATCTTGATGTTTGGTATCCAATTTTGTTATATGTAATTGTAAACAATACTATACACAATCAACACAACTGTATTGTTATTAAAACAAATAATGATGTGGCTGGTTAGGTTATTTTAATATTAATAAAGTGGTTTTGAGATTGCGTGTTCTTATTCAATGAAATATTAAATAGCAAGCTGTAAGCCTGGATTGAGACTACTATTTGGTGTTGTATTACGAAGGTGAATCAAAAAGTACAACGAATTTGTTCGTAGACAGCCTGTAGTCGACGCATTGCGAAACCTAGCGGTTGTCTCAATAACTTCATGCTATGCAGTGTAGCTGTGAATCAGTGTCAGGATTAGTTAGTGTTGCGTTTTTTACATTTCTTCTTTAAAGATGGTGGCACCGCTTTCTAATTTCACCGTTGTAGAACAGCGAGCTGTGGTCCAATATTTGTGTTCAGAAGGCGTTCAAGCATCTGAAATTCATAGGCGAAACTTAGCGCAATATTGTAAACACTGCAAGGTACAGAAAAGTGTACTAATAGGTGGACAGATTTAAACGCGGAAGGACAACTCTTGATGATGAAGAACGATTAGATCGGCCTTTAACATTACGAAGAGACAACCATCACCCTGAGGTTTATGAACTGATTAAAGAAAACAGCGGATTACTCCAAGTGAAATTGCATTAAATTTGAGCATTATTTATGGATCAGCCTCTGCCTTTGTCCAGCATGACCTCGGATACCCCACTCTGTTCTAAATGTGTACAACGGCAACTAACAGACCCGTTGACAAACATCTGAGGTTTCGGTGAATTGTCAAGCAGTAATTCTAAGAAACTGGAAACGTTTGATGCGACTGAAATTTGCTTTCTTATGTGATATAAACAGTTTAATGCCGCATCCTTTTGTTCTGTTTGCTGGGATAGTCATTAGGTTACGTATTTAAAAACGAACTTTGAACATGCAGCAGCTGTTACACAATATGATGGTCATATAATTAACCAATGAGATGCAAATTTTTATGCTCTTTATTGATAGTAACACTCTATATGTTTCGGGCGTCACTCGCCCATCATCAGGAGCTCAGGAACTGTGTGTGCAGCCTAGGTGTCGTACTCAATTATAGTTGATCCTATCTCTCTGTTAGTCGCATGATGTATCTCTGAAAAGTTTGGTGGGTCCTGGATCGGTGTGCGTTGGTTGTCCACTGGGTAGTGTGCACTGCGCGGCAGCACTCAATATTTCACTGTATTGATGTAGATCACTAGTATCACTATGTACTATCATGCATTGCCGAGTGTGGTTCACGCGGTTCTGCGTTGACTGTGGAGATGGTCAGGATTTTTTCATTTGGGTGCCAGTGTTTTTTGGCGTATCTAGGTCGTTGACTGAATGAGTTGTGTTTTGCGTGGTGACCCTCGCTTGCGGATCGGATGCCTTCAGGTGCCGTATTCATTTATCGTTGATTCTGTTTCTCAGTTGGTCGCGTGCTGTATCTGTGAACTGTTGTAGCGGTGTGTTAGTTTTTTTTATGTGTTTTGGGTTTCGTAGATAGTAGAGAACGTTGTATGGTACTTACAAGGTTGGTGAGTCCTGGATCGGTGTGGGTTTTGGTTGTCCGCTGCGTAGTGTGGGCTGTGATTGTGGCTGCACTTACTATTTCACTATATTGATGTTGATCACTAGTATCACTATGTACTATCATGTATTACCGAGTGTGGTTCACGCGGTTATGCATTGACTGTGGAGATGGTCAGGGGTTTTTTTTTCCAGTAGTGTGTCAGTGTGTTTTGGCGTATCTAGGTCCTTGACCGAGTTGGGGAAGGGGGTGGGTTTATGGGCTTTGGGTATTGAGAGGTTGACAAAGAGCTTGTGGTGGGATATATGCCTTCCCTGCTTCTACCGTGTTTGTGTGGGTTGGAATGTTTCTGCTAGTGTTTTGTGTGTTGGTTGTTACCGTATTAATAATTAATTGAAACAGTGGGTTGGTGTCACCTGTGTGTTTTTCGGGGATGAGTCCGTTTTTGTGATAGGTTTGGGTATAAAGCTGTTCATAGGGGATTAACATAGGGTTCTTTTGCTTATATTTAATAGGGTCATTGTGTCATTCATTGCTCCGTATTCGTGCTGGTTTTTGAGTATATGCTGTGCGTAAGCGGATTGTGGATCATTGTTTCGTATGTACCTTATGTGTTCTTGATACTTCTGCTTTAGATGCCTACTGGTTTGTCCGATATACGCCTGTTTACATGTGTTGCAGGTGAGTGCGTAAATTCCACTTTTATTGTGTTCTTTTATGTAGTTTTGTGATTTTGGTTTTGTGAGTTGCTGTATTGTGTTTGTGCTTCTGAATGCAATACCTGCGTACTGTGTTTGAAAAGGTTGGTTATCTTTCTTATTCTTGGACTGTAATAGGTGAAAACTGCCCATTTTTTGTTTTTGTTTGTGTTTGTTTCATTGTCCCGTGTTTTGTGTTTTGTTTCTGATTTTAGTTGTATTATGACTTTGTCAGGGAAATTGTTACTTTTTGCTATGGTTTTTATTGTCTTCCATTCTGTTTTTGTCTTTCTATTGTTAGCGGTAGGTATTGCATTCTCTTGTTGTACTGTCGGTATGCTGCGGTTTGTGTTCGTTGGGGTGGTTGGAATCATAGTTGATTGCTGTGTTCGTTGTGGTGGGTTTTCTGTATATGTCTATTTCCAGCTTGGAATTGTTCCTGATTATTGTGAGATCTAGGAAGTTTATTTGGCCACTATCGGCATGTGTTGGGTTTAATTGTAAATTTTTGTGTATTTGGTTGTTGTATTTCTGGATGGTGTTATCACTAATGTGTCTTGTGTTGTTTACGATTAGAATATAATCTACGTATCTGGTGTAGTATAATATGTTTTTTGTGTGTTAAGTGGGTCCCTGTCACCACGGCATGGCGCGTCCTCAGGTTGCGGATGGAGGAACGGCCTCCGATATGGAGGGTAGCTGCGAATAAATTGAATA